>Ga0325404_1000054_pt1 | contig 95259 bp, 42 predicted proteins | sample PopdelMetagenome_18_FD_205664 | JGI IMG/M metagenome (GOLD analysis project Ga0325404, IMG submission 205664) | Populus deltoides microbial communities from Bellville, Georgia, United States - Xylem-Control-R1 | ecosystem: Host-associated > Plants > Phyllosphere > Stem > Wood/Secondary xylem...
AGTTTTTTTTCTTCTTAATTCTTGATTTTAATGGTGATAGCTAGCGTAAGAAAGCATTAAGGGAAATGGGCGGATGCAATGATGACTACTGTAACTGAAGGTGTCTCTACAATCACATTCTTGTCTTGTTATTTAATAATGTGTTTAATTACCGAACCTATCATGATTTCTATCTTGTAATATAAGTAATTAAGTTAGTGACACGTTTTCGTTTTCGTGCTAATTAAGCTGGCAAAATGAGAAAAAAGGCAGTTGATAACAACTGGAAACGCAAACCTTTTTTTCTTTTTTCACTGATTTTTCACTTCCTAGTTCCCGTTTCCCACTGGGATGATAGTTCTATCTGCCTCAATGAAGGTCTAGCTCTGATTATCTGGATGAAGGCTCGCATGAAAGGTAATTTTGTCTTTATAAAATTTGTATAGTTTTTCTTTCCCAATATTATCTGAATTAACTATCATAAAGGTCAGGAGGAGTTCGCCGAAGAGAAATACCAGAAATCTATTTGCAAAAACATGCACTATCATCCCTAATTTCTCATGCTCAAACACCTCCTTCTAGCTCCAATAATCGTTAAATAATACGCACAATACCTTCGTTCCTTGTGCATTTCATGCTCTTCTTATTCTATCAAATTTTGACAGAAAAACAAATCTTCTGATCGTGATCTGAGGGAATATCTGATTGTAATTTAAACCAATTAATTAACGGTGTTTTTCCGCCATGATTCTTTCTCAAGATTAGTGGATGTTCCTTAGCGCTTGCTCTTGTTACTCGTGAGTCTACTTCACTTGTCTTGTATCGGTGATGGCAGCTGGATTCTTTTCTCTGTAGAACATGGCGGTCCTTTTCTGGTAAAGTCAAATTAAGGTGTGAACCTGCCAACAAACTCAAGGTCTCTGCTCCTCGATCGACTCATTCTATGAACCAAAAAACCCTAGTTGATGTCAGCTCGCCCACATCAATTAAAAGAAAAAAAAGAACAACTCAAAACGCGCCAGCAATCGAATGATATTCTTGCCTTGTTGTTATCTCCAAGTATATCTTCAAGTATGCATGCGTCACGTCATATATCTTTAAATATACAAAAATAATTTTAAAAACAATCGGTGAAATTTTAAATTTATTTTTTAAAAATTACTAATTCAAGTCTCACAAATTTTAAAATCACTGAAGACTTACTTATATAATCGTTAACTTTAGAGCCCGTGAAATTAGTTGAAGTGCATATAAACTGGTCTGAATACCCACATTAATCAATATATATATATATATATATATGAAAGTGAAAAATCATAATTAATGCTCTCAATATAGTAATATGTTCACACTCATTATATGTTATGAAAAGCAAAGGGTGGTTAACTGATTGTGTTTTATTAATTAAATTCAAATTTTGGTGGCTAATGATTACATTGGAGACTCGTGAACCGTTAACCATGATTAGAATATGAGGTGATTTAGAATATAATAGTTTTTGTTTTTTAAAATATTTTTTATTTAGAAATATATTTAAAAAATATTTATTTGAAAAAAATTATTTTTAATATTACCATATCAAAATAATTTAAAAATACTAAAAAATAATAATTTTTTTTCAAAAATACTTTTAAAAAAAGCATTAATTACAAATTGAAAAATAAAAGTTTGGATGCCGTTCTTCTCTCAACTTGCCTCCATTCTAGCATGATAGCTGAACATCGAGAGGCCCATTGCTTGATGATCTATTCCGATGGAACACCGAAACTCGTAGGCTTGGACTCCAAACATCATGCACGAACCCCGCTTCACCAAATAGCTAGAATTCTAAGACTGCACCCTTCATTTAATTAATTTCTTTCTTTGCAGGAATATTTCTCTCTTTTTGTTTAATTCACTGCTGCTGCTGCTGCTGCTGCTGCTAATCATGGACCGTGATCTTTGTGGAAGGAAAAAATGCCCTGATGTACAATTATACTGGACTTGATCAAATCATTGCTTGACGTCACTCCTTCAGAGGAAAAAAGAAGAACAATCGCTGGAAAGTGATGCCCAACTTCTAACATGAAGAAGGCTCGAAAATGCGTAATAATGTGACTCCCTTTTGATATTTTACTGGGACTTGTGATGATTTCATTCTTTGTTACGGTCTTGGCTGCCATTTCGTTCATTCTTTGTTCAATTAAAATCATTAATTTTGTTTGTTATCATTTCCCTAATCCTAGCTGAAATGGCGATGCAGAATGAAATAATTAGCATAGTACAGAATTTATATGTTTTAAATTATAAACATATAAAGTAGAACTAATGATAAACACTTTTTCAATATAAATATAAAATAAAAATAAAATACCAGCATATATATAAAACATATATTCAAACTTATAATTAATATAAAATCAAAATACTAATATGAATAATAAAAATAATAATACTTAAACTAAAACAAAAAAGGTATTTATTTATTGAAATACTTTAAAGTAATGAATTTTTTATTCTTATTATCAATGGATCCTTTTTCCTTAAAAATTTATTGCTTATCAATTATGTAATAGGATATTTACAATATACATCCCAAGATTCTAATAACACCACTCAGTTTATATACACTTTCAAACAAGATTCTTGAATAAAAAATTATGTAAGTTAAATATTTTATAATAAAATAAATCTAAATTTTAAATTTGAAAGGAAAATCAAAGAAAAAATGTTAAAAATAAGATGAGAAAGAGTGTGTCAAATCGTAAAAATAAAAAGCTAGTTTAAGTTTTAAGATTAAAAAGATTTTCATGATTAAAAAAATAATAACAATTAATCAAAATAGCTATCTATTAATTTATTTTAAAAAAAATTCTAAGAATCTGGTTTGATTGTTAAAGAGAGTGTTTCTCGTTTATTCTTTAGTTATTTAGTATTCAAACCTCAAGCCATGACGAAATTAAATTTGTTAAAGAACACTCTCCAGAGACAAGTTGAAGGCAAACGCAGACATTTTTATTATTATTATTATGAATATAGATAAAATAATGACAAGAGAAAAGCAAGTACGGTGGCCACGCGCATCAACCATGTGGCGCGTGTGAAGTAAAGAAGGAAGAGTGTACGCAGACATTTTTATTATTAATATAGATAAAATAATGACAAGAGAAAAGCAAGTACGGTGGCCACGCGCATCAACCATGTGGCGCGTGTGAAGTAAAGAAGGAAGAGTGTACGCAGACATTTTTATTATTAATATAGATAAAATAATGACAAGAGAAAAGCAAGTACGGTGGCCACGCGCATCAACCATGTGGCGCGTGTGAATTGAAGAAGGAAGAGTGTATATCTTGATAACGAGAAGTAAAGAGTTGGTGGTTGGTTGAAACCTAGACAAATATTTGACCGTAGCTGACCCTTCACCTCAGCTTGTCTAATTTGATTTGTATATTGCCTATTCAACAGTTGGACGACGTCACGTTCGTATCTCGTATTCTACGGTAATGTTCTCAAAACGGTGTGTTGCTCAGTGCAGACTGGAGGTCGTCCGCTCCTGCACACGTGCCACTAGCAGCGAGTTTTTATTTATTTATATTTTTTTTTGAGTTTCCAATGATTGCCCTTTTCTTTCTTCTGAATCCCGACAGGTGGCTGGGGACGATGAATCTACTTGTCAAGCTGGCCACAGCCAATCACCATCATAATCATGACCCGACTGCGACCCGGCAGATCCAACAATATAAATTTATTATTAGATTTGCGAAAGTTATTGTAAATAGCTCTAGACTATGCAACATATATGGGTTGGAGAAATAGAGGTTTGGGCTGGTTTCCTTCCTTGGCACAGGCCCGGGGAGAACGAAAGTCAGAATCAATCCTATAGGTTAGGATCGACCCATAAACTATATCCCAAATTAAAAATATTAAAATAGGAATAACACTTCATATTATTAGAGAATATCTTATTTGTAAAGTAGAAACATGTGCAATTTCAATGTGAAAAATATCGATAATTATTTACTTATTTTTAAAATATCGAATAAATTAATAGATGTAATATTGGATTGACTTTGTTGAAAACACTCCCTCTTTTAATCGATGAAAGGATCTATTTCTGAAATTTAAGAAAAGGGGAGCACCTAAAGCCAGCGAAGCATGAGAGAAGGCTACGGCAGCCAATTACAAGAGACCAAGTGGCGTGAAGACAGAAACAGGGTATTCTTGCCCATTGTGATCGAACTAGAAAACCAAACCAGGCCACGAAGGCCTTTGGTGTACCACACCAATATCCATCGTACAGGCTACAGCACATGGAAGGCCTCCTTACCACCAGCCCATCCACAAGACCCTCCATTGATGATGCAAAAGCTATCCGTACCATAAACCCACCCACATCCATCCATTCTAAATTTTACAATTTAAAATTTTCAACCTCCAATTTTCAATTTTACTCCATAATATTTGTTTTCCTATTAATTTATTTTTTTCTCTTTTGCATAGTCTTCCATAATTTTTTTAGTCCATACTCTCTATTAGTCCTTTGTTCTTTCTTTCTTCTCAATTCACTCCCTAAACTCCCTTTTCTTTTATATATATTATCACCATAAAAATAAAAGTAAAACTAAATAGAATAATTGGAGGTTGAAAATGAGTTGTGACAAAAGTTTTGAAAATTTTATTTACTCAATCTTTCTTATAAATAAATCTTTACAACAATTTCTTTTAGTCATAAAACTTTTTGTTAATTACAATTTAGTCTCTAATTGGAAACATATTTTCAATTGCATCCCTGGATATAAAATTATAAAATTGATCCAAATTAGTTAAATAATTTAAATATATTGATGGATATGATAAGAATTAAGTGGGCTTAAGTGGATATGGGTACCATTTAAAAATTAAATAGGTCATATGGTAAAACATAAACCATACCTTTTTTACTCCATCTATACCTATCCATTCATCACCTATACTTTACATCAAACCATAACACTGAAGGCAAAGATCACACCAGAGATCGGCTTAAAAGCGACTTGTTATCTTAACTAGAGTTAATTAGAAATTGAATTTCTTTGATTTTTATAATATTATTTTAATTTTATTATTCGGATAATGTGTTTGATAGGTTAATTCGAGTTATTTTTTAATTTTTTTAATTAATTTTTTTTTCTAATTTTATCCTTTAACATTGACTTGATTGGGAATTAAGTTTCATAATTTATTTTGATTTGTTTTTTATGAGGTTATCATAATCTCATAACTCGAATAACGGATTTTACATTTTAACTCGGGTTAATCTAATATATTGTTATCTTAATATTTTTTTTTAAATATCTTCTTGAAATTTTTTTAAGTCAAATTATGTTTTTACAAGTTGTTAAAATTATTTTTAAATTTGTCAAATCAATCAAATCATATCAGATTAACTAACATACTATTTTATTTTGTTTTCATTGAAAAAAATATTGATAACATTAAAAAAAATTATATTAATTTTTTTAACTCTAACTATAGCCTTGATTAGCGAGCTAAAATCTATTAAGGTTGTGTTTGGTTTTTACCTGTTTTTACGTTTATGGTGAAACAAACCTAATAAGATGTTTGGTAATAAATCAAGCTGTGTTTTGTACTGTAGAGCCTACTAAAAAATTGAGTTTAAAACGTAGTTTTTGTGAAGCAGTTTTGACATGTTTTTTTAACCGAGTTTTGTAAAATCCTGTTGTTTTTGTTTTGCAAAAGCGCTTTTAGAAAAATTTAAATTTTTTTATTTTTCCTTTACTTCAAATTGATATATATTTTTTTTCAGATTATTTTGATTTGCTGATATCAAAAATAATTTTTTAAAATAAAAAAATATTATTTTGATATATTTCCAAGTAAAAAACACTTTAAAAAATAATCGCAGCCACACTTTTATTAAATATTATATAAATATTTTTTACTACGTATAAATTTCAATTATAATTTTTATTAAATATGTATGTGATTCAACTAACCACACATCTAACTATATTTTTTTAAATTTACTTTTTTAAAATCATAAAACACACTTTAAATATGATAGCAGGGGTGCTGCCCAAGCTACGCCGTGAAACGATCGTAAGCTGCATTTGTTTGATTATTGAATTGGGAAAAGGGAGAGATGCTTCATGGAAAAAAGCGCCAGAGAAAACAATGCGTGCATAGATTTGATATATTTGAGCGTTTTAACCTGTAAGGTGGAAAAGGTAAAAAGACAATTTGTACAAGTATATGATAAAAGTTCAACTCCTCATGAAGATTTTCTCCCAGGAGACTCCTAACATCACAAGCAACGCAGCTACAGATTTCATATTCATTAAAGAGGGGGGCTTGTTTGTCAATAGCGCATGCTCTACTGCAAAAGCAGAAGCTGGAGCCATGTTGCGCCAACTGGGAATGCAGGGGCAGATAATAAAGCTTGGGAAAGAAAGTATCGCGTCGATCATTTGGTCCATGTGGAGGATTTCTTTGATTGTTCTTCGATTTTCATTCACCTGCTCCTTGATTGACAAAACAACACTTGATGATGATGGGATTGTATCAATCTGGAAAGGCTGGAGAGAGATGCCGTACTAAAATATCTGAGTAGTTTAGGAATAAAATTTATATTTTGAATAGTCAATTAATCTTTTAGATCTAACTCTTTTCTTATCCAAGAAAAAAAATCTAAAGAATTCATGTTTCTGAATTTATTTAAAAAAGAGCCATCGTGTTTGACCTGGTTTTGCTTCCACACCGCTTTCGTTTTTTCCAACTTTTTTGAACTCCATTTATTGATTATTTCTGTTTTACCTAAAAGCGCTTGTGGAAATGGTCGAGGGATAGGAATCTCTGGTCCTGGAGGAGAAATTGTTCTTCTTGCGGTGAGTTTCTATTCATTATAATTTTCTTTTTATTTTTCGTATTTGAAGGTGGATGCAAATGAATGGATGTTGAGTTTTGGGATTGATATGGCTTTACTAATTATTATTTTTTTATTTTTTTTTTACTGTACTATCACTGTAATTCTCCTCACAAGTCACCGGGAAGAACATGTTCACAGTTAATAACTTATTGACTATTCTCAATTGTAATGTAAGAACCGCTTGAACCATGTCCGAGGATGCATTTTAGTCTGTCCAAAAATTATTCTTTTTTTTTTCTTCGATAATTTGATGTATAACTTAAATTAAAAGAAAACCTATACATTAGATTGTTTGAAAATAACTTTTAATTTGTTTTTTTATTAAAATTTATTTTTTAATACTTCTAATAATATATTTTTAAATAAAAAATATTTTAAAAAACAATTATTACTCACCTACCGCTACCGATAAGCCTATAAAATATCAATAAGGTCAAAAAAAAATCTTCTGTCACTCCCAATCCCTGAAATTTTCAGTCCCTCTTCCTGTAAAAATTGGCCATGAGAAGAGGTAAGCATCGTATCGGGGAGTCCTGGACTGTTAAACGACTTCACGATCATTCCCAACATCAACAAAAACAACAACAAGAAGAAGAATCTAATCTTGAATCAACATCTGTATCATCAGCTTCCTCACAACAACGGTATATCAAGAAATCCGAGCACAAACCCTCAAATTCTCAAGTAGGTTCTTTGAATTCTCCCAAATCTGACCCACCCTCTTCAAGTACTGAAGTGGGTGCTTCTAGTTTTGGTGAGAAAGTGAATGAAAATATGAAAAAAAACCTTCATGAAACAAAGAAAGAGGAGATTGAAGAGAAAAAAGAAGAGAGTGAACCGGATGGAAATGGGGTTGATGGCGTTGTGACTAGATTGGACGAATTCTTTTTGGGTGTGGAGGAACCAGAATTATCTGAGGAGCAGCTAAGGATCAATGATCAGCTACAGGAGGATGAGGTAATTTGAAAAACTTTGGGGTTTATTGACTTTTTTTTTTGTTTAATGAAGATTTTGTTGAACTTTATTTTGCAAGATATATACAAATGGGCATAAACTCGAAGGGCATAAAATTGTATATTTCCAATGTTTTAATTTGTTTTGTGAAACTTGATATGCACAGTTTTTTCCGGTAGACTGGGATTTGCGTAGGAATGTCAACAGAGTTCGAAGCTTGTTGTTTAACAACTTTATCGTACCTCCATTAGCATTTTGCCATTGGACGGCTTACAATTACAGAACTTTGTTACCATTGAACTGCAAAGCATCAAACCAACCACCGAGTTTGAAAACATATCTTTCTCGAAAGAAATAAAAAATCAAAATTTGTCTGGAAATGTAAAGAAAATCGAGGTCTTTAAAGTTGCCCGTAATTTTTTCCCATGGTTAACTGAAGCCTGAAAGTAAGAAACCTTTACCACACCTTTTTCAGCCCTTTCTCATCTTTCACTCTTATCCATTTTTTTCAGTTGCTTGCTATGGAGTCGATTTATGGAGACAATACCTTCATTCTTGAGAGACAGAGAGGTCTAAGATCTTTTCAGGTTACTTCAGTACCTTACAATTTGAAAGCTTCTTGTCATGTTGTACATTAATCATCCAACACCTGTTTGTTATTCTGCAGATTCATATTCACATTGAAGTTCCTGCTGAATTTACTGTAACTGCAAAGCTATATTCACTTGGTGATTGTAATGGGAAAAGTGGTAGTTCTGATGAGTTTTCTTACTCATTCGAAGTCCAATATCTTCCACCAATAGTGTTGACCTGCCTATTACCTAAATCATACCCAAGCCACCTACCTCCTTATTTTACCATCTCGGTTCAGTGGTTGGATTCTACTAGTATTACCCCTCTCTGCTCAAAGCTGGACTCGATATGGACGGAACAACCAGGGCTGGAGGTTATATATCAATGGGCTGATTGGCTACAGAATTATTCCCTTTCTTTTCTTGGGATTGATAAAGATATCATTCTTGGACCTTCTGTCACTAAACATAAAAAAGACAGGCGTGCGATTTCAGGAAGTGTATCCCTGGAGGTTGATGTTCCTTCACTGAGAAGTTACAATGCTGAGCAATGCCATGAGAACTTCTGCAAAAACTTGCATGAATGTTGTATCTGTTGTGATGAGTATGCAGGCAATTTTCAATCTTTTCCTGAATTTACTTTAATCTGGTCTTAATTATATAAACAGCAAATCGTTTGGTGTACTAATATGGCTGACCTATGCTCTGTTTATGACTGTTTTAGGTTTTTGGGGATTGAAATATATATTTGAACTCCATCAGTCCATTTTTTTTTAAGAAGACTTTTGACTTTGCTTATAGGTTATCATAATGCATAGTTGTCCCTTTGGGTCCAGTTGTTTGCTGTAATCTTTCTAGATGATGTTGCTCTAGTTAAGCTTCAAGCGTGTGCTTATGGCTGTCATTTGAAATTTGATAATGCATAGTATTTCATGTACAATAATGTCAGACATTGGGAGACCTTCCACTTACAACTTTCTGTGGCGTTTGTTTGCTGTATGAAGACAAGGTCATGGTTGTTAGTAGTCTTGTCCTTTAACTTCACACTCCCTTTTTCGGTTCGCTGCTGAGTTGGTTGTTGATAAATATCAACTTTTACTCTGAACTGATTTCCTTTTCTTACCTTCTTCAATGTACTATTTCTGAATACTATTAGAAAGAACCTCTTATCTGTTTTTGTATGTTCTTCTATGGAAATTAACCTTCTTTTTTTATTTATCTTACCAGGCAGCGATTTCATCAGGCTACCATGCCAGCATTTCTTCTGCCCAAAATGCATGAAGAGGTATTCTGACATTCATGTTGCAGAAGGTACTGTGAACAAGCTTCAATGTCCAGATGCAAAGTGTGGGGTTATGGTCCCGCCTGGTTTATTGAAACTGTTACTCGGTGATGAAGAATACGAACGATGGGAGTCCTTGATGTTGCAGAAAACACTGGATTCCATGTCTGATGTTTCCTATTGCCCAAGATGTGAAACACCCTGCATAGAAGATGAAGAACAGCATGCACAATGCTCGAAGTGCTTATATAGCTTTTGCACACTTTGCAGGGAGAGACGCCATTTAGGCGAACTTTGTATGACACCAGAAATGAAGCTTCAAGTCTTGGAGGTAAAGTTTGTGTTCTCATCTCTGGTATTTAGTTTCAGAGTCACCTCTGTTAACAAGAAGGATAAACAAGCGCAAATATTTTAATAGGGCATCCTACCAGAAGAAATGAAAACAAACTCAAAACAAGGGTGTTCTCTTGTCTTGCTGAGAAAACCCATACTTAAAGCTCCTGAGATATTAGTGATTGACAATATCTTTTCTCCATATGTAATTTCAGTTCTTAATCATTTTATAGAATGGGGAGGAAACCAATAAGAAAAGCGGAGATAGAAGGAAAGTTTCTCAGTACTCGTTAGTCTGTTGATCATTGGAAATATAATCCTTAGAATAATTAGGAATGGGATCAAGTTCCCTTATATTACACTGAGAACTCTAGCAAAAACCCTAGAATGTTGAGAATTGGAATCCCTAAATAGGGAAACCAAATTTCAAATCATATGGGAAATTGAATAAGATCCCAATATCTATTTTAATAGGAAAGAACTAAAATTCTGATTGATCAAATAAAATTAAATAATGAAATGATAATCCAGAAATCTTGCTTGGTTATGCACACCTTCTTCTGTTTTTATTATAACTACTATGATGTTGCTCATGGTATCAGAACGAATTCTCTACCAAAAAATGCTTCTATAACTTTCATGTTAGCCTGCGTTTCAGATTTTCATAACTTGGATTTCATTTTCTCTTGATCTTTTGTGGTGCTTTGGAAAAATAAGTCATACGTGGTAGGATGTTTTCCTTGCCAGTTGTGAAAGAATAATGATGTTATAACAAATAATTGTTAAGAATTCAACACAAATACAAACAACAGCATTGATAGCAATTTAATGGAACCTTTTGTTCATTTATTTTATGTGTATATTCGTGTTGCATTCGTTAAAATTTTTTCGATATACCAATCATTACTTATCATGAAATATGTCTTTAATGACCTTTAATTTTTCCCTACAGGAACGTCAAAACTCATCTCACCTCAAAGATGGACAAAAGCATAAAGAGCGCGAGATGATAAATGAACTTCTTAGTGTCAAGGAAATACTTCGTGATGCTAAGCAATGCCCATCTTGTAAGATGGCAATCTCAAGAACTGAAGGTTGTAACAAGATGGTGTGCAAAAACTGTGGGCAGTTCTTCTGCTATCGTTGTAACAAAGGGATTGATGGATATGACCATTTTAAGTGAGTGATTCGTTGAAAAAGTTAAATACTATATTTGGTGTGTTTGTCATGATCTTGCATTTGTCAGATTTATACAATAACTTTTGCAATTATTGAAGGGATGGACAGTGTGAACTCTTCCCACAAGAAGAGATTCAACAATGGGAGGAGAGGATGAATCCCCGCCGAGTTGTGGCTGAGGTTCATGCTGAACTTTTTCCGGATCATGTTAATACATGTCCCAATTGTGGTCAATTAAATGTGAAGGTTAGTGATGATTGGTCTTTCTGTAGATCAGAATCAGATGTTGAATGCATTTAAATATTCTGAAGTGCTAAATTCTGTTTCGATCTCTGGTTCTTTTTTTATCTGACCTGATACCAGGTGCTTTCATGTCTTGTGGGCCATGTGTCCTATTCAAAGTGCAACACCGAACCATAATTATTAAGCCCTAAACTTTCAAAAGTATTCTAGTTCCATCCTTTTTATTTTTTTTTTGCTATTGCATATTTATTATTAGTATTTAAAAAAAAAAAAGTTTAGACCTGAAATTAGAAAGGATAACTGAATCCCACTCATTCAAGACATGCATGGGCTGATCATTTACAAATGAAAACTTTGCAACTGACAGTCTTCATTTTTCTTTATTGCAAGTATAGTCTTTGGGACACAAATGAAAGCTGATCAATGTAATTTGTGGTATTAAAAGTAATATTTTTCAAGAATGACAAAATAAAATGCTATTCTTATGGGCCATGTTTGACATCAATTTCAAGCCATGTCGAACAAAGACTTCTGTACACCACACAGTGTTAGTGTTGGTAAAATCTGTTAAATCTTCAATGAGCTTGGTTTCATTTCTTTGCTTATAAACATTTAGGAGATAATTAATGGATTGATTCCTCTGGAACCCTATGATCAAATCTACTCTCTTTTTTCCCTTTGCTTTGAAATACTAAAAAACATTGAGCATCAGCTGCCTGATAGGTTTGTCATTTTCTTCTCTTTTGACATGGTTACAGGTTGGCAATAACAACCACATTCTTTGCTGGTCATGCCAAATGCACTATTGCTACTTGTGCAGAAAGATTGTGAGGCGCGGTTCTCAGCATTTTGGACCAAAAGGTTGCAAGCAGCACACAGTGGGATAGCTGTCAGCACAGCTCTAAACCAGCCCAGTTGAAAAGGAATATTAGAGATTCAGTAACAATAGCAAAGAGGATTTGGTTCAACATGATGAGAACTGACAAAACTGACATCATTTAAAACTCCTGTGGATTGTGATGGTATGTTATTAGGATCGTCCCCCTAGTTAGAGCTACCAGGTTGAACAATGATGTCAGTTTTAAATGCTGGTTTCACGTCCGAGAGATTCCGGGCAGGCAAAGCCCTCCCAAATTTGTGTTTTCTGCGTGCATTTTTGTTTTCGCTGTGGTTGGTTGTTACAACATTCAGTTTCCTGTACTCAGGGTGTTGGCTGCAAGGAGTTGTGCTAGTAAAATGAGCGTGTTTTTTCCTTCATGGCTTCGGTTTACTGAAAAGAAAAGAAAAGAAAAGAATGAAAATAGGGCAAAAACACAATTTTGAGTTGATATTGTGTAGCATTATGGTTTTTCTCTCCTTACACCCGCAAGTTGTGTTCTCTTAAAGATGAAGCTCTGGATTGACTGATCGTGGAGTTTTGATGTGTTGTAATAAAATGTCTGTAGCTCTCTTCATCTCTATTCCGCTCTCTGTGTAAATGCTCCAGGTACTTTTCTTATCCAGGTTTAGAGGGCTAAATTATAGGAGTAAAGAAAGAAGTGGAAAGAACAAATTTGCCTCCAAACTATCAATTGAGGCCCCCATCTTTGAGATTACGCTCAATTAACCCTGTCGTTACCTAAGGCTAAAGGGCATGTTAATTTTGCACATGATTCCCGCACCTTTTATCTTTTGCCTGATTTTAGTGTAAAAACGAGGCTTCCTAAAATATTTTTGAGCTAAAACAAATGTTTTTAACACTCCAAATAAGTTATGTATTGTTGATAATTTTTAGCAGCAAAAAATGATCGATGTTGATGAATATTTTGGCAAGAAGCATCAATGTTGCCAAGAACGGTCTAAAATTCAAGGCATGTATCTGTCATGTGAAAAATAATGGACTTTTAAACTTTAAATAACAATGGAGGTTAATTTAATTTAATTGGGACAATCGAATGGTAGAGGACTCAATTGGGATATGTATAATAGTTTGGGAGTAAATTTGTTCTTTCCCCATAAAGAAAACTATCAAGCTACTCGGATTAAAACCTAAACTATGTAGCTGCGCGCTGCAGCGGGCAGTCTTTCATAGTGTGGAGCAATCCTGTATAGCCTGAAAGAATAGTTATGGGAATAATATAGCTGAAAAGGAATAAAACCAAGAATTGACATTGGCGCCAAGCAAAATTAAAGGTGCATTCGAAAGCTTTGTTTAAATGTTCAGAAGCTTGATGTGAGAATCAACATCGACTACAGTAACACATGAGCTGAGTTTATGGGATGACTTTGCGCACGATAAGTGAAGCTGGAATGTCTACGGAGAAGATAAGCAACCATTTGCAAGCGAGGGCAAAAAACATAGCAAGCTGGATCGAGTCATGAAGAAATCATCCAACAACGGTTTCACAGCAAGTCACCCTACATAAAAACGAAGCTGTTAGCATGCGTGATAATGGGGAAGGAAAAGTCTATAAGCGCAAAGGTGTAATGGATGGAAGTTGAATCCTAAAGCATGCTGCAAACAGAGAGAAAGTTGTAGCTGAACTATAAATAGAGTTAATTAGTCTAAGCTATTCATTTAACACAATGAAAATGTAAAAAAGAGTACACATATATCTCTTTGAAAGCCATCAATAATTTTGTGAGCGATTTAGGGGGTGAGTGGGGGGAGAAATGGCAAACAACCATAGCAAAAGGAAAACTAAATACGCACAATTTACAGGAAGTGCAAATCAGGAAGCCAAGTAAAGTTAACATTTAACAAAGAGGGGGGAAACATAGAGAAATACATCAAAACTTTCATATGTAGTAGTAGTGGCAAAATACAGAAGCAAGCACAGCTAATAGTATAGAAATTGCACATGTAAATGATAAGGGGGCTGGGAGAGGTACTGCGGTCGAGGAAATTGGCCAAATCTAGTAGTTTTTAAAAAATTTAGCGCAACGTAAGATCACCAAGCATAATTCAGTCAGCTCTAACGCAGAGGGTATTTGAAAGAACAGTTTGTTCAGTTGCTAAGAAAGCTAAAGAAAAGAAGTAACAGTTGTAAGCATAATAGCAAAGGGAACCACATGACAACACCTTTTCCTTTCCTTAATTGAATTGATCACACCAAATTTTTGCAAAGAAGGGTCGAGGACAAAATAGAAATATGAAACGCATTAGAAAAAGCTGTAAATGGTGGGCCAATTGAAGAGCAATTGTATAAATTGAATGAGAGTAATGCATGAGAGTGGGAAAACGATTGGATCCAAAAATGAAAACATGTTGAACTGATACAAAAGAATGCTCCTACAAGTATCTGGTCTTGGCAGATTTGTTTACACAAAGAATGAGTGACAGGAGCCATGCATTATCAAAATAATAAGAAAATGCATCAAGATATTCAAGGGCAGCCTAGAACAATGAAATGTCAGTGTCCAAACAATTTGTTAGCAGCTGATAAATGCGTGAAAATATACGTAAGGTCCCAGCAGAGTAGAGCTGGATCTGGACAGATTGAATCATTTTTTGAAGAATCTTAAGATAACAAATGAATTGACCCGTAAGAACTGGAAAAAAGCAGGTGTTTGTTGGCAAATGAACAAAAGAACTGGAAAAAAATATGGTGCGTGAAAGAACAATGGAAACAAAAACTAGTGCAAGGTGGGAAGTCCTTGAAGAAAATGCAAATTTAAGGCTCGATTGTGATGTATAACTGATAACTATAACATGATACACTTTGCAACCTTTCCCATTGTTCATTGCGAGAGACGGCCCCTCTCCTGCATCATTGTCTTCTCTTATGAGCCTCCATTTTTTTTCATCTAGCGATTCGGTACTTCCTCCTCTCCTCTTTCTTTTATCCTTTTGATATAAAAAAAGGGCATGGATTGTATTTTTCAGGAGCAAGCCTCTCTCACCTGAGCCAAGAAGAAGAAAAAGCTAGGAAAATATGATCTTAGACATGCCACATCATTCAAAACCCGAATTTAGAGGGGGGAAAAACTTGTGGGAAAACACCCCATATATATAAGAGGAGGCCAAAGTTAGTCCCTTATATTTGCTTTGGTGGTCAAATTAATCCTTATTATTTGTTATATGACCTAACATTATGGGACACTAGCATTCTAACTTCACATATTCTTAATTAATAACATTTATCTATGAATATGATATAAATTAAACTTATAGCTATAAACTTAAATTGATTTTGATAGGAATTATAATATAAATTATATATATTAATAAAAAAAAATAAAAGGTAAAAATATTGGGTTAAGTGAACCTTGTGCCCGCTCTAATATTCGATCCAAGTAAAATTGGGTGAAGGTTTTTTAAATCTACTTTGAATCTATTTACTTTGATTTTGGACAAACCAAGTAAAATCTCAATCTAGGTATACCAAGTGATATTAGATACTCGTATGAAATTGTCATCTCTACTTATGTTATTCAGTACCACCATCACATAACCACTTCAAGTATTATTACCAAAATAAATCAAAATATTTAAAATAATTATATCTATAGAAGTAGCAAATAACTGCATACTTGTTTAAAGTTAGTCATATATCCATGACATAGTTGGCAGTATAGGTAGGCAAGCACTATCTACTCCTAGTTATAGACTAAAATTTGCTAAAAATCCTTCATGAATGGTAAAAACATGACTAGCACTGCATTTTTAATTATACTTGTGAATAACGCGCTATTAAATATGTGCATAAGATAAGCTCTAGCATACTCACACAACACTTTATATATCAGATTATTTAGAGGTGAGCTCATAAAAGTCTTTTCTAGCCACTTATCTTGATGTAATCTCCTTTAACAACAATATTATGATGTATTTGTCATAATAAATGCTTACATATCATGCCACTCTTATACAATTCTCTGTTGGTTATAGAAGCACTATTTAACAACAACCCAAGTAATAAGGCAACATCATAAAGTGTATGTATCATTTTATCTATACTTAGATGAAATACGTGGGTCTCACTCATTTATCATTTTAGCAACGCACTAAGCAATCCATGATTAAGCTTGATGTGTTAAAGGTAATTGGTCCTATAAACATTGACATGAACAATGAATGAAAGAATACAAGGATGCAAAAACATCAATTTATACAAGAGAGATGCCTTGAAATATAATGAAATTACACATATATTAGGATGATTATAAGTATGGTTGAATACAGCAGTCACAAATAAACTTACATATCTAACTCTTATATCTATGGATCGATGTTGGTCCTATAAATATATATCAACTACCAATACAACCTAGAACAAAACTAATCTCTTCATAGTTTCTCAATTACGAGGGCATATGATAAAACTTGTAGTGCCACCTCTCGTATGCACCATGTCTTAACACGTACCTGTATGGTATATTTGTCAAATAACAAGTTGTTAATATTTCAATATAAAACAATAACCAATAACATCAATGCAAAATAATAATAATAATAATAATAATAATAATAATAATAATGCTTACATACGTTGTCCACTCAGGTTAATTTTTCTATTATGCTCTCTCTCACCACACATGCTACATTTATTTTTTGTATGTTCCCCTCTTACATTCATCTCAATATAAAAATAAATATATATTTTTTGACACCCACTATATCTTCATCTCATTGGATCTGTTTCTACCTTATTTCTGGTATATTTATGTCACAGTAGTTAGTTAGGTAATTGATGAAATTGAAGATCATATGCATTTTGATACATGTCAACACTATAAAAAGGTCAACAATTATACAAATTCAAATCGATATGCGGTACAACAAGTAAAGAGGTGAAAACATGATCAATGAATTTTCCATTTACCATATATTAAACAACCTTTTTGTATGTTAATTATTCATTGAATCTCTTATCTCTCTTCAACCACTAGGTTGAGGGAGAGTAATAACTTGAAAATATCTTATTTCATAGTTAAATTGAGTTGTCATATGTGTTCTTAATATATTTAAAGCTGTTGCAATTTCATAAAGTACTTGTAGAGGCTATAATATACTATGAGATATGAAACCTTGAGTCTTAAATCTTCAATGAACAAAATATTTATTTAATCTATAAAAAGTCAACTAAATTAAAAAAATAAAGTGCAATAAACGTCCTCCCTTCAAGATATTATTAAAAACTTCTAATAAATTTATAGATATTTCCTATAACAATAAGCATCATCAAACGAAAGTTCCTACTCTTCTTTAGTTCAATTTCTTTCCATTATTTTATTCATTTATCCTTCTTATACTAGTTATCAAATTTCTTCTTTGATGGACACAACACATCAAATTCAAAGGTTTTTTTTTCAACGTTGAATATTTGAACCTGGTGCTAAAGTTATTTATAAAATGGCATGAACAATAATGATGAAATCCAACTAGTTCATGGCATCTCTCTCTCTCTCTCTCTCTCTCTCTCTCTCTATGTATATATATATATATATAATACATTATGTCCAACACTAATATTTATATAATAAACTTCTCGTATACGTGAGTGAGATTTATCAGTGGATGACAATTCCTCAATTCCTCAATCCCTCAATTGCAATTCTAAATGACCATAAAACCCTTTAAAATGTTTTTATGTCATCATATACTCATTATGATTCTAATGGATAATTGTACTGGGATTTTATTATTAGAGTGTTGATAACAATCTAGGCAATGTTTAAAAAAGCTCTTGTGTGAACCCAATAATCACTCGAGTACCTTTTATTTAGCTACTTATGCATTACAATATGAGATATTAAACCTATATTGTTTACTTATTCATTACTTGAATAGTCACAATATTCATAATTATGTCATCACTTATAATTAACAAACTATATTATCAATAAATTATGAATCAAGCTAACAATGATCTTCCTTAATTGATGAATTAATGTATGCACATGGACCTATCAACTTTGAAAACTTAAACAAATCATAATTCTTATGAAATCCTCATGTAAGTACCATTAACATTCTAGTGCATTTGAATATTATAATTGCATATAGGTTGTGGTTGAATGTTGCACCTTATATTGTAATGAATTCGTTACGTGCCACTATGTTCTTGCATTAATTAATTTATACTTGGTTTAGAAGTTTTATTTAACCTCTAACTCAATACTTACACTTGAATTCATATGACTTGTAGCTTAGCCATTGCATACTATTTTATCAGCCCTATTAGTATTCTTAAATTCAAGAATGAGAGATCTTATGAATTATAGTTGGCTTAATAACTCACCAAACTCATTTTCTTTATATGGATCAACTAAACATTACCCTTATCTTCCTCATCATTTGATTCAAATTCATTATTAGCATATATATGGTTAAACATAATTGGATATTCAATTTCTATAATTTCAGGTATCAATGTTAAGTTCATTGTATCACTAACTATCCTAAATAGACCTACAAACTATAATGTTTGTGTAGCCATTTAGGTATAACTTGGGATCTAAATATACTCGATACTAGAAAAGTATTTTTATGTTAGGTCTATTGTTCAAGTAAAACTCTAAGTATCTCAATTCATATTCGATTATCAAACCAACCATAGACTTCAAACTGACATCACAACAAATAGGTATAACAATATAACAAATTGGACATTTCTCAACTTACATCCTTCAAGTAATATCAACTTTAATTTCATTAAAATTTCATCTTTTATATATGACTTGTTTTAGTTTGGCTAGTGAAATGCCTAATTAATAAAAAAAACTAAAATAGGAAAGGATTTTTCTGTACCCCTCCTCACAAAACACAATTCACTATAATAATGTTTTTTTTTCTCTTTTTTTTACATTTATATTTTTTTTTCAATTTCATCTTTCAATGTTAAGTTTATTGGAGATTGTGTTTCATGATTTTTTTTAATTTATTTTTTATGAGACAATCTCAGTCTCAAAACTAAAAAATAAGAGGATTTTATTGAACCCCTCCTCAAAAATACTATTCATTGAAATAATATTTTTTCTTTTTTCTCTCTTTGTTTTTTTTTTCAATTTATTCTTATCTTTTAATTTTAATTTCACCCTTCAACATTAGGTTTATTGAATATTGTGCTTATAATTGTTTTTTAATTTATTTTTTTATGAGGTTATCTCAGTCTCAAAACTAAAAGAGGAATGTATTTTATTGTACCCCACTTCATAAAATACTATTAGTTGAAATAATATTTTTCTTTTTTCTCTTTTTTTTTTCAATCTATGTTTTTTTTTTTAATTTCAATTGCATCCTTTAACATTAGGTATATCGAGGATTGTGTTTTATAATTTCTTTTTAATTTACTTTTTATAAGACCATCACAGTCTCATGACTTGGACCACGAGTTTAACAATTTAACTTTGTTGACTCGAGTTTTTTTTTCTAATTAACTTATTTTTTCAATTTTATCTTTTAACATTAAATTGATTAGGAATTAAGTTTTGTGATTTATTTTGATTTGTTTTCTATGAGGTTATACTCATCTTACGACTCGGGTCACAAGTTTGACAAGTTAACAAAAAATAAAAAAAAAGGGGATTTTACTTTGCCTCTTACAAAACACTATTTACTATAATAATGCTTTCTCTCTTTCTCTTTTTTTTTCTCTCTCTCTATTTGCTATTTACTAATTAATTCTCTCCAATTCGCAAAGAATTATATAATTTGATAAAATTCAACAATTCTGATAAATTCTCTCAAAATTTATCAACTCATTCAAATTCTCACCAAAATTTATCAATAGCAAAAAATTACATAATTCACATAAAACCCTAAAATAAAAAAAAACTACAATATTTAATAAAATCATCAATTCTCACAAATGTCAACCAATTCTCCTAAAATTTATTAAATCTCACAATTTCTCAACAAAATTTACCACTTACAAAAATTAAATAATTCACTTTAAAATATACTATAAAAAAACTAAATAATTTCATAAAATTAATCAATTAACACAACTTTTTACTGATTATCCTAAATATTTTTATCAATCTTAACCAGTTCTCACTAAAATATATCAATTTAATAAAATTCATCATTTATCATCAATCATATAAATCCTAATTGATTTGATTTATATCAATTGATCTAGATTCAACTAAATCTCAATATGAAAAAACTAAACACTAACATAATCATCAAATCACACTAAATTTCATAAATTTAGAAGTGTTGATTTAAAATTGTTAAAGGAGAGTTGGTGGAAGTAGCAGTGATGGAGCGCGGTGATGCCTATTTTGTTTTCAGGGCTTTTTTTATGGGCTTACTCACATGAGTAAGCCCATAAATAAAGCCCTGATAAGCGGCTGTCTAGGCTTCAAGTCAGAGCTCCGTGCAGTGCCCACCACACTCATGAGAGGCGGTGCGAAGAGCATCAGCGGACAAAAACTCCCTCCTGTCTTCTCTTCCTCCTGTCTTACTTTAGAAAAAAAAAAAAAAAACATCAAAGATAACTTCACATTTGTCTCTCTCTCAAAAGGATGGCCCTTTCAAAATTGGAGGTATTTTTCTCATCTATTCACTGTAATTTTAAAATGCCAAGTTCCTTTCTTTGCTTTGCCATAAACAAGCTGCTATTGCCTTTTCTTTTCAAGTTGGTCTTTTTTTTTTTTAATTCTTTACATCTAAGGTTGTTTTTTTCAAGTGCAGCTTATTGGTTATTCAAAAGTATCATCATTATTAGCTAAAAAAGCGATGCTCTCGGATAATTCTCAATGGCGGCACAGCCTTTTGTATTATGCAACTCCTAGTGCTTAATTTGCAAAGTCTCAATCTGGGTTTAATGGGTATTTGTCGTTATTCAAGAACATGCTTATTGAAACCAGGTTTGCTTCGAAGCCTTCTTATTTGGCGCAGAGGTTGTCTTTATGTACATTTTTCAGATTTATCTGCTTTGCAATTGGAAGACAATGTGTCTCATTATAGTTCTATGAGTGAAACGGATAGTGACGTTGATAAATTTATGGTACCAAGAATAAAATTTAAGAATCCAAAGAGGTGTGAATTGTCTCGACTTGTTGTGGAGCTTTTAAAGACTTTGAATTGGGAGGTTGCTAGGCAAGTGAAATTCTCAAAATCCGTGAACGTCTATGGATTTTTTTATTCAATTAATGCATTTAGAACCATTGTTCATGTGTTTGCATTGGCGGGCCTGCAGAGGGAAGCACAATATTTGCTCACAGATATTGTTTTTTATTACAAGGAAGAAAATCTTAATGTTTCAGGGTTGTTCTCCACATTCTTGGATTCACCAGAGTGTGTGGGAAGATCGGCTACTGTATTTAGTTTACTTATAAAGGTTTTTGCATCGAATAAGATGCTTGCAGATGCGAAAGATGTTTTTATGCAGGCTAAGAAAATTGGTGTTGAGTTGAATATTTCTTCGTGCAATTTCTTGCTCAAGTGTTTAGCGGAAGGAGATAAACTGGAAGCTGTTAGAAGTTTGTTTGATGATTTGAAGAATTCTGGGCCATCACCAAATGTTTACACCTACACAATTATGATAAATTTTTACTGTAAAGAACGTCATGGGCAGAATATAGATATGGAACAAGCATCTCTGATCCTGGAAGAAATGGAGAAAAAAGGGGAAAACCCAACAGTTGTAACTTATGGTGTATATATCCATGGTCTCTGTAGAGTTGGTTCAATTGAGGATGCTTGGAACAAGATTCAGGATTTGAGAAGTAGCAACCAGCCTCTCAACATTTATTGTTACAATGCTCTCATTCAGGGGTTTTGCCAAAAAGGCAGACCAGATGAAGCTTTAAAACTTCTGGAAGAAATGAAGGATGAGGGAATATCGCCAGACATTTATAGCTACAGCATTTTAGTCAATGCCTTTTGCACGGAAGGAGATATTGAATCAGGTATGAATTTAATACAAGAAATGGAGCATTGTAATAAGAAGCCACCCCTTGTTTGTTGCACCTCAGTCCTTGTGGGTCTTCGTACTAAAGGACTGGTGAACGATTGTCTCAATTTTTTCCATGAGCTCAGTGCTAAAGGGTACAAGCATGACCTGATATCATACAGCACCTTAATCCATGGATTCTTAAAGGGGCATAATATGAAATCTGCAAACAATCTTGTGCACGAGATGAGAAAGAATGGCTTGGTTCCTGATTATATCATTTATATTAGCCTGATTCGTGAATACTGCAGAAAGGGGTGTTTAAAGGAAGCGCTAAAAAATTTCTATACAATGCTACAGGATGGTCTCCAGCCAGATATTATCACTTGCAATCATATCGTTGATCAATATTGCAGCAGAGGGCAGTTTGAAGAAGCTTTGATATATATAAACCAAATGAAAGATCAAAATATTCTTCCCAACTCATACACATATAGTGTAATCATAAACTGGCTATGCAAGTATCGGGCAGTGGAAAAGGCATGGGAAGTTCTTCCTATAATGTTTAAGGACAACATTTTCCCTTCTGTTATTCATTACACTGCCATTATGGATGGATATGCTAAACAGTTTAAAAATCCGATGAAGGCCTGGAAGTTGTATCGAAAAATGCCAAAACTTGGGTGCAAACCAGACAATGTGACACGTACAGTTCTTGTTGACATGTTTTCCAAGAGAGGCAAAATGTCTAAAGCACTTAATCTGTTTAAGGAGATGGCTGAAGAGGGTTTGAGCCGAGATGAGTTTGCTTTCACAGCTATTATAGATGGGTACTGTAGAGTTGGAAATGTGAAAAGGGCTTGGTCAATGTATAAGAAAATGAAGAGAAACAATGTCACACCCAATGTGAAGACATATACTTGTCTAGTTGATGGATTTTGCAAGTTAAAACGCTTGGATATGGCTACTATGCTGATTGATGATATGAAGAGAAATAATGTCACACCCGATGTGAAGACATATACTGCTTTAATTGCTGGGTATCAAAGAATTGAAAATATAGATAGAGCTTATGAGGTGTTCGATGAGATGAAGAAGACGGGTACCTTGCCAGATCACATTGCCCATGTTACACTTGGACTGGGTGCTGATGTGGTTACAGAAGATTAGGTGATGGAGGAGATATGTGGCACGGACCAGATTGTAGGTTGTTGAGTATCAAATATCTATCATATGAGCGGAGTGCCTTGTATTTAACTGATATGTGGTTATCTCTCTTCCCATTTAGATTACAGCGTTTCAAATAGGTTTGAATCCTTTTGAGTTGTTGCTTTCATGAAGATCAACCCACGGTCATTGTATGGAGAGATGAGATAGGCGCCTTGTTTAGGTGGGTGGACGTTCACCAGTTATTAGCAATCTGCAAAAGCATGCTGGTAAATATTGTAGTTTAGGAGTATATGTCATATTAAGATGCTGGTATTTTCTGGATTGTAAAATTATCTCAAAAATGAGAATGGCTGTCTCACTCCTTGAAATGTGTAAGCATGCAAGCAACCTGCGAGGATGCTTGAATGATTGCTATCACAATGTTTGTTCATTTTCATTCATGTGCATCTGCTTGCATGTATTTCCTGTAATGTTTTTGCAAATGGAGAATTGAGTTTACTTACCAGATGATAAGGCCCTCAAGAAAGAAGTGTTAAAAGAGGGCCATGAGTCTTAGATTTGTGGTTCACCCTGTAATACCAAGAAGTACAGGGATTTAAAAGAGTATTGTTTTGTTGGGGGCTCAACATGAAAAAGAAATTTGCAAAGTTTGTGGCCAAGTATAGAATATGTCGTCATGTAAAGATGGAATACCAAAAACCAATTGGAAAGTTGCAACCATTTCTGATTTCATAATGGAAATAGAAAGATATCACTATGGATTTTGTTTTCAAACTACCCAGGGGGAAGAAGGAAAATGATATCATATAGGTCATAGTGGATCAATTGGCTAAATTTGCTTTGCTTCTACCAAAAAAAAATAAATGATGGACCCAGTAAGGATATATGAGGTGCCAATATCAATCATATCAAATTGAGATATAAGGTTTAGATCTTGATTATGGTCAAGTATGCAGCGTATTCTAGGAATAAAATTGAATCCAAACACTATTTTTCATCCTCAGGAATAAAATTGAATCCAAACACTATTTTTCATCCTCAGACGGATATTCTATTAAAAAGGATCATATAAAACTTAGAGGATTTGTTAAGATCTTGTGTACTATAATTTAAAGAAATTAGGAGAATCACTTGTCATTGGTGGAATTCACTAACAATAATAGTTATTAGGTTAAAGTGAGAATGACTTCTTTTGAAGCATTATATAAAAATAAATATTGTACTCTAATATATTGAGAGGAAGTTGATGATAGGAATTTGATTGGGTCTGAGTTGGTATAAATTACCAGTGATAAGGTGAAGATAATTAAAAATAAAAAATAAAAACAGCCCAACACGAATAGAAAAATTAAGCAGATAATAAAAGGAGATCCTAGGAGTTTGATTTGAGAAATCAAGTGTTTTTGAATGTTGCACCTTGTAAAAATATCATTTGGTTTGGAATGAAAGGGAAACTAGCATCAAGATAAATAAGGCCTTTTGAGATCATTAAGAAGATAAGATCAATTGCCTATAAGTTGGAATTGCCTCCACACGTAACCAAGACCCATGATCATTAATCCCTTTGTTTTGGAAGGCTAAGGTTAATCCCTTTGGGTTGCTTTCATAAGTGTCGGTAGATATCAAGGAAGATTTGACACTGTAGATGAAAACCAATGAAAACCCTTGATCGAAGTGAGAAGGAGTTATGAAATAAAAAGGTTTCTTTGACGAGAATATTATGGAGGAACTCTTAAATCAAAGAAGAGATTGGGAAAGGAAAATCAGAAATGAAAAAGAAATATCCAAACTTGTTTCCAAACTTAGGTATGAATTTAAATCTTGAGGATGAAATCTTTATAAGAAGAAGAGAATATAAACCTTTGGCCTAAAAATAAATATATAAGTGTTCAATAGGATAATATATAATTTAAAAATTATAAATTAGGAGAAAAATTATTACAAATTTGGATGGACATCCCCAATAAATTAACTTAAATTTTGGATGAGATAAAGTAATAAATAGGAACGTGAAATGTCAACTCAATGATGAATCATATAAATTCTTCAATCGGGTAAAACAACAACAACAAAGTGGAATTATAAATAAACTAATTTATGACCTTATGCATGAAAAACATTGATAGCTGGTATTGCGTACAATCTCATTATCCTGATCGAAATTAGTGAAAACTCTGAGGAAAATCTTATAATGATTATGGATGGGAGTCTCTAATAAATTAGTTTAAAAATCATAATGATTTAAGTAAATAAAATAGTATATAAAATTTATATTTTTACGTAAAGTAACCGACTCTAATTTTAGGGGTGAGACACTTTTTATGATTAACCTTTCTTCATCAACTCCTTTTGATTTTAATGTTCTAGAGAAAGTATGGAAAGTAAAACATGTTTTTTTATATATATTTAAAAGTGTTTGGCTATATGACAATAAAAGGTTTAAGTTTGATAGCAACTGGGATATGAAGATGATGAGCTTGACTATATGTTATAAGATCTTAAAAAAAAAAAATAAATATGTAGAAGTCATATTAAATTTGACCTCAAATGTGTTAATTAACTATGATTTTAAAACAAATTTTCTAACACTATGCATAACTTTCAAAAGGTTGAACCGAGCCCAAGAGGTAATAAGCATGACAAGTCCAAGTAATTTATTTGTGCAGCTAAACACATACTTAGGCTTGGCATTTTTTATATTACCTTTCTATTCCATATTAGTTCAAGCAAAGCTATCTACTATAATTTAAATTATAGTTGAATTGTTTGGAGCCAATGCAAAGCTTTTCTTTAAATCTATTGAGTTGTTAATGATTCAGAGGAAAAGAAAGGAACAATTATAAGAGAGGTCATGCTTCACTACTAGTTTATTTCAAATGCTCGAGACATCATATTTTAAGTTATTTTATATTTTTCTTAACTAAAAACATTTTAAATTAATCATGGTGTTGTTCCTAATCCGAGAAAAATTCTTGATGGGATAACATGTTTTTGGATTTTTTGATGGTTTTGCAAATTATTATGTACCAGCTACAAACCTATAATTGCAAGCATATTGTTACAACCTTAATAGTTACAGGATTACTAAATCTATCAACCTATAAGGTTATCAAACTACTTGATATATATTTTGAAGATCTCATGGACTTAGTTGACTTGAAGAATTATTATTGTTATGGATTCTATTAAATGATTTGTTCTTCTCTAATATTCTTCTTTAGATAGAGAATTTGAAGATAACCGATAAACTAACATTTCTTATTTTAAAGATCTTGCAATATGTAAGTTATTTTTTGCATTCTAATTATTTATGTTGATCAATTTCTTGTTTTAAAACTCTTGCAGCATGTATATTTTCTTTGTATATAAATGTGGAGTTTTATCGAGTATAATTCATAATCAAGTCCGGCGTGTTTTCGTGTCCCCAGTCCCAAATTATATTTTCTTGTATAATTTTGTGTAAAACACGTGATAAGTAGCATGAGCCGAACAGTAGAAAATTTCCATGTACGCATTCAAGGAGACCAGTATGCGGAAGTAAATCCCTTACAAGAACAAAGACCAGAGGATTTGAAACCGAAAATCCCTTATAAAATTATCTTCTCCCTTTCGACTCTTTCTCTCATGTCTAAAATTAACACGCTTCTTTCTCGCATCAAACCCCTCCATCACCCAAAACCCATTTCTCCTTCTCCCTTTCCCTTCCCTCCCCACATTAAAATTCTTGTCAAAGACATCATCCAAATCCTCAGTACCCATCCACACTGGGAAAAATCTCTCGAAACCTGTTTTTCGGGCTGCGAAACTCCAGTTTCGGGGATTGCCCACTTTGTGTTTGATCGAATTCGCGACCCAGGATTGGGTCTGAAGCTCTTCGAATGGGCCTCGAAACGATCGGATTTTAACGATTTGCTTGATGGGTTTTCTTGTTCTACACTTTTGAAGCTTTTAGCGAGGTGTAGAGTGTTTGTGGAGGTTGAGAATTTGTTAGAGACTATGAAGTATAAAGATTTGGCTCCCACCCGCGAAGCATTGAGTTTTGTTATTGGCGCGTATGTGGATTCTGGGTTGGTTAATAGAGCTCTTGAGCTGTACCATATTGCTTATGATATTCATAATTACCTTCCTGATGTTATTGCTTGCAATGCGTTGCTCAATGCCCTTGTTCAACAGAAAAAAGTTGAGATTGCCCGTAAAGTGTACGAAGAAATGGTTAAAAGGGATGGATGTTGGGATAACTATAGTGTTTGTATAATGGTGAGGGGGTTGTGTAAAGAAAGGAAGGTTGAGGAGGGTAGAAAGTTGATTAATGATAGGTGGGGAAAGGGCTGCATTCCGAATATTGTATTCTATAATACTCTCGTTGATGGGTATTGGAAGAGAGGTGATGTTGAAAGAGCTAATGGCCTTTTCAAGGAGTTGAAAATGAAGGGGTTTTTACCTACAACTGAAACTTATGGGATTATGATTAATGGGCTCTGTAAAAAATGCAATTTCAAGGCAGTTGATGGGCTTTTGGTGGAAATGAAGGAGAGGGGTGTGGATGTGAATGTTCAAGTTTATAACAGTATCGTTGACGCTCAAATTAAGCATGGTTGTAAGATTGAAGTGGGGAAGACTTTAAGATGGATTACTGAGAATGGCTGTGAGCCTGATATCACAACCTATAATACTTTGATTAGTGGTTCATGTAGGGATGGGAAAGTTCATGAAGCTGAAGAACTTCTAGAACATGCAATAAAGAGGGGGTTGTCGCCAAATAAACTTAGTTATACTCCTCTTATACATGTCTATTGCAAACAAGGGAAATGTGTTAGGGCCTTTGATTTATTCATTGGGATGACAGAGAAAGGGCATCCACTGGATTTGGTTGCTTATGGAGCTCTTGTTCATGGCCTGGTTGCCGCCGGGGAGGTTGATGTTGCATTGACAGTTCGAGATAAAATGGTGGAGAGAGGAGTGTTACCTGATGCAAATGTTTACAATGTTTTAATGAATGGACTTTGCAAGAAGGGGAGGCTTTCTGCTGCCAAGCTCTTGCTTGTGGAGATGCTTCACCAAAATTTATCCCTCGATGCATTTGTTAGTGCCACTCTGGTTGATGGATTTATAAGACATGGAAAACTCGATGAGGCCATAAAGCTCTTTGAGCTCACAATTGCAAAGGGTATGGATCCTGGTGTTGTGGGATACAATGCCATGATTAAGGGTTATTGCAAATTTGGAATGATGAATGATGCACTGACGTGTGTCCAAAGAATGAAAGATGGGGATCATTCGCCTGATGAGTTCACTTATTCAACAATCATAGATGGGTATGTAAAGCAGAACGACTTGCATAATGCACTGAAGTTGTTTGGACAGATGGTGAAACAAAAATGCAAGCCAAATGTGGTAACTTACACCTCTCTAATTAATGGATTTTGTCGCACTGGAGACTCCAGCAGGGCTGAAAAGACATTTGAAGAGATGCGATCTTCTGGATTGAAGCCTAATGTTGTTACATACACTATTCTTATTGGGTGCTTCTGTAAAGAGGGAAAAATTTCAAAAGCTTGCTCCTTTTTTGAACTTATGTTGCTGAACAGGTGCATTCCTAATGATGTTACTTTCAACTATCTGATAAATGGCCTAACGAACAATGTGGCAACTGCAGTTTCTAACAAAGCAAATGAGTCTCTAGAGATTAAAGCTTCTCTGATGATGGATTTTTTTAGAACGATGATTTCAGATGGATGGGAGCAGAGGGTTGCTGCTTATAATTCTGTGCTCATTTGCCTTTGCCATCATAAAATGGTTAATGCTGCTTTGCAGCTTCGTGATAAAATGACAGGTAAGGGGATCTTTCCAGATCCTGTTTCATTCGCTGCCCTGGTATATGGTCTTTGCTTGGAAGGGAGATCGAAGGAGTGGAAGAATACCATCTCCTGTAAATTGAATGAATGGGAACTCCAGATTGCTGTTAAGTACTCACAGAAATTGAACCAGTTTCTACCCAAAGGACTAACTTCTGAGGCTTCGAAGGTCTTCCACACGTTGCTTGAGAGTGTCAAGCTCCATATCGAAGAAAATAATTTAATTGTCTCAGCAAGAAACAGGAGCTGATGAAAATCAATTTGAAAACCTGGCGTTGGTTTTTTTTTTAAAGTCGGTCCGAAGTTAAATGAATCGATGGGGCTTGCATCCAGCTGTTGTGACACCTCAGGATACTCATTAGTTGCTCGGTGAAGGTCTGCTGAAAAAATCCTTGTGTGTCATGCTGGGATCTGATCTGATAAAACCTATTGCGAGAAATAGTCGCCATGAGAGTCATTTCAGTTGCAAGCACAATTTCTGGTAATTAACTTCTACCCCCGATCATGGATCTTTGCCTGCTTTATACACACACGTGCATGTAATTGTTCATGATCGAATGGAATATTAAGATTATGGGCCCTATTCGGTGCTTTTGTGTGCAGTTTGATCTCATCCAGACTAATGCATATACTTGTATATTATCTGCAATTTACGTTTAACAAAGAATTAATGCAACCACAAGAAAAATACAGCAGCAGCCACAACTTTCCTTGTCGAGGTATGCACCAGAATAACATCTCGGACATCTTGTTATCTGATCTCCATTGCTTTCTTAATACTTCTTCATCTTCTTCTTTTTATTTGCTTTTATTTTTTTTAATCTAATGAAAATATGCAGGATTTGGTCATTTCCACTTCAGCTGAGAGAAAGAAGAAAAGGTCCCTCTGTTTGAGGAGGCTCTCCATCAATTTTTAAAATGGGAAGGTAATTTTGATATTTGAAGTTAGCTCAAACTAAGTGTAATTCTATTAATCTGTGAGCCAAATGGAAAGAACAAATGCAATCTAATCATCAAGCATCAATTGATAAGCATTTTATTAATTAAAGCTTGTAAGTTTCTGAAATTTATTGGTCTTTGAATGAAAAGCTTATACCCTAAAATATATGGGTCTAATGGCAATTGTTTTGTTGAATTCAAAGGTCATATTATAATGATAAATGAGTTTTGGATCAAGTGAATATATTTCCATTTTTTTTAGAAAATTAAAAACTCTCTGACTTCCTAAAATGTTAAAATTACTTGTGAAAGCAATTGAATTTTTATTAGCCAGTTGAGAATACCAAAAAATGATTTTTATGGTGAATTTTGATCAAAGATCAAAGTTTGACCCATTGACCTAATAATGGGATCAAACAAATGGATGATATTTGTCTAAAATATGATAATTTAAGAATAAAATTGACCAAAATAATAATATAGGTGTTAACATGCCACAATCTCAATAGTTTAGGGACAAAAATTGCCATCAAAACAAAATATATAGTTGTTATTAACATGAGTTAACACGAGACATGCGTAAACATGTACAGTTTAGTTTTTGTTGTGTATCTTAAAACTTAGGTTAGGGTTACTGTCCATATGTTGAAAGAAAGGTTGGGCTTTTGAAGTATTCTTAATAATAGCATGTTTGGAATTGTGGTAACGGTTGTAGTTTAAAGTATTTTTCGTTTAGAAATATATTAAAATGATATTTTTTTTATTTTTTAAAAATTATTTTTGAAATTAACACATCAAAACGATTTGAAAACGTAAAAAAAAATTAAAATTTAAAAAAATGCGGTTTCAATCGTATTCCCAAATAGGCTCTAAGTTTTCCTGAAATTAAGATGGAAACTGAACAAAGAGATGGCATTGCGGACAAAATAAGGGTTAGGGACCTAAACCAAATAAAAAAAGGTTTAGACTGAAAGTTCATGGTAATTTTTAATCCATTAGCTATTTCATAATCTATTAATGACATTATGAAGTTCCTGTGGAGGATAGTTGGGTTTTTTCTATCTTTGTAAGCTTAACCAAAATGTGGTTCGGTTTTTTTTTTTTTTATGTATTTGTCTTAAATAGAAGAACTTTAAATTTTAAAGGTAAATGTTAAACTTGATGTTGACGATGTGAACTCCAGATTTAACCTTTTAACTATTCTTATAATTTTAGACTTGTAATAATATCTCTCAAATATGAATTTAAATTTAAACTTAAAGAGTAACCAAATAACTTAAATGCTTTGAAAGCAATAAATAACTTAATAGTTTAGGATCAAATAACTTATATTTTGGATGATTTTTCAATTGATTACAACCATGCCGAGAATTCCTTGATGGAAGAACATGAACTGATATATTTTTGGTATTTTCTAGGTTTTTTAGTAATGAAAACTATAAATTTACTAGATTATATAGGAAACTGCAAGCTTACTTATTTACAAGCCTACTTATTTACAATCCAATTGGTTATCACCTATTAATTGTCAGCTTATAAGCTATTTGCCTATACTGATTAACTCTTTATAGGATTACAAGTCTACTGATAAACAAGTTTTGAAGACCTTGTTCAATTACAAAGCAATTGTTATTATTGATTTGATGAGTTGTTGTTGTTTTCTCGTTTCTGTCCTTGAGTTATATTAAAAAAAAAAGTTATGGATAGTTGTTTGTTAACTATCCATTTTCTCCATTATTTTTTTATTTTAAAAAATGCATTACTAAAATTGCTTGTCTCCGTTACTTTACATATTTAAATTACTCAGTTTCTTTTACAAATCTAGATCTTATCAAATCTTATCTACAGCCGAGTATTTCTTTCTTTTATTTAAATATTGACATTATGAAGTTCCTGGGGAGGATAGTTGGGTTTTTTCTGTCTTTGTAAGCCTAACCAAAATGTGGTTCGGTTATGTTTCGAGGTATATATATATATATTTGTCTTGATTAGAAGAACTTTGAATTTTAAAGTTAAATGTTAAACTTGATGTTGACGATGGGAACTCTAGATTTAAACCTTTAACTATTCCTACAATTTCAGACTTGTAATAATATCTCTCAAATATGAATTTAAGATTTTACAATCTTTCTTTTATATTTAGAAAGCAAGTTTAAACTTAAAAGAGTAATCAAATAACTTAAATGCTTTGAATGTGAGAGATAACTTAATAGTTTAGGATCAAATAACTTATATTTATTGGATGATTTTTCAATTGATTACAACCATGCACGAGAATTCCTTAATAGAAGAACATGAACTGATATATTTTTGGTATTTTCTAGGTTTTTTGGTAATGAAAACTGCAAGTTTACTAGATTACAGAGGAAACTGCAAGCTTACTTATTTACAAGCATATTGGTTATAACCTATTAATTGTCAGCTTACAAGCTATTTGCCTATACTGATTAACTCTTTATAGGATTACAAGCCTACTAATAAACAAGTTTTGAAGAACTTGTTCAATTACAAAGCAATTATTATTGATCTGATGAGTTGTTGTTTTCTTGTTTCTATACTTGAGTTATATTAAAAAAAAAAATGGTTATGGATAGTTGCTTGTTAACTATCCATTTTCTCCATTATTTTCTTATTTCAAAAATGCATTACTAAAATTACTTGTCTCCATTACTTTACATGTTTAAATTATCCAGTTTCTTTTACAAATCTAGATCTTATCAAATCTTATCTATGGCTGAGTATATCTTCCTTTTCTTCTAATTTAAATTTTGTCACCCTCCAATCTTTATGTGTAATACTTACCTGGTCTAATCCACAACCACGTCAGTCTTTTTTTTTTCTAGTCTAAATTTTATTTTAATATAAAACACTTACCAAGTTTAATCAATTACCAAGTCTGTCTTTCTTATCATTTGACCCAAATTACTTCATAACCTCTCTAATTAATTTAGTGTGTAACACTTATTCCCTCTCAAATAACCCCATAAATGACTTATTTGCTTATCAAATTAGAAGTTAATGGGTAGTAGAATCAATTTATTATTAATTAATATTCCTGAGATAATTTTGAATTTCAATCAATATTCATTAATTTTTTCTGATAACTTGAACCTTCTTTTCTTCTCTTTTTAGTCGCTTTGTTAAAATTTCTTTTATTTTATGTTTTTTGGTCTCTGACCTTCTATTTGCTACAATCTTCAATTGTACATTTTCTTGCACCTTCTCTAATCAATCAAGGTGGTGTTGTTGAAATTTATAGCTTACAAGAACTAGGATGTATAAATAGTGGGAGAATCCTTACTTTCTTGGGATAAGAGATGTGGAATACATGTTAAAATGCAATGTTGTTTTAAGGCATAAGTTGATGTTCTTTCCTTCCTTCTCAATTATGGGATCAACAGACAATAATGCTGCTTAAAAGAGATTTATGAGCGACACACGATTTGCAATGAGAATTAAAGCCACATTTATGAGCCACATTTTGGTGTTACCTTTATCCATTGTAATTCTCTATCAATCTTGGACAACTAATTAATGGTATAAAATATTAGCTAGCACCAATATTAATCCAGGGAACCATGTTTAAAATATTAATTTATGTTCTGGCCGTAATCAGGCACTTGGTCCTGTTGCTCGAATCCTTGGTGGTAATGGGACAAAAGGTTTTCTGAAATTTCCTGATTAAATAGTAAAAGGGGAAAAAAAATCAGGAAGAGCTTGCTTTTAATTTCCTCTTCTTCCACTTTATTATTCCTTTTTAAGAAACACTTCCACACAGCCCCTCCTGTAAAAGAAAAAATAGGCGAGGTGTTACCTTGCTGTTGAATTTTCATGGTAGTCATCATTGGTTGTTTCAGTTCAAACCTCCATGGGGCGGCATCACCCTGAGATCATTCGTTTGGATTTGGGCAGGGCGATACTGGGGACAAAGTTTAGTTTTAACTAATTTTTATGAGTATCTCTTGAACCATAAAGCTCAGGATGTGACCTTTCAATCTTCTTACGTTAAAGAAACAGGGCATTGATACTGGCTTTATTGCAGCTATTCTGCAGTAAGTGAAGGATATAAAGGACATATTGAACAGCCAATCAATCATTTACGGTGTCTTCATCTTCCTCTGGCTTCACAAAGAACTCAATATAAGCAATTCGACTGGGTTGCTGATAGCCAGCAGAATCAATGTGTTGATGTGAAGTAGATGGTCTTGCAACAGAAACCAGATGCTGAACTTTCAACATTCCACCTCTTCCAATGGTCAACTTGCTTCCTCTGTTGTCTTTAGTAACACTACTGGGCATGTTAGAAGTTGTGGCTCGAAGGAACTTGTATTTATACCTGTCCACATGTTTGTGAAAAAACAGGATGAATGACTTAATTGTACAAGAATGTTGCCTCTGGTATAATAAATTAAAAACAATTGAATAATACCGGTAAGAGACTTGGTGATCACAGTGAAATGCAATTAGCAGGTCAGTGTTTGCATAATACATGAAGTCTATCTGCAAGAGTGAAAGGTTTTAGACTTCGAGTATCAATTAAATCCTTACAACTACTTGCTCGCACAAGAAATAAACCTGTAAGTCTCCATGGCCTTCTCCTCTGAAGGTAACAGAAGGGGGTACTGGTTTAAGTATGATCTGGATGCAAGATCCTGGCCATTCAAGATCATCAATAGCTTCCTTCAGCGCTGCAGACTGGGTTGTGAATACCATAATTTTCAGACAATTAATCACAACTAGTTATGAAATACAAGAAGCTATCAAGTAAAGAAAAATGCATGTTTCAAACAAATTTTCTCACATCTTTCTGCATTTCTGGCTTGAGAATAGGATATCTTTGAAGGGCCACATATTACAGGCATATTCATAACTGATATAGCCAAACAAACTTGATTGAAATATTAAGTTGACATCAAAGCAGGTAGGCTCCGAGAGCCAGTTGTACAGTAAAAGCTACATTTGCAATTACATTATCGGGGGCATGCTGTGGAACTGATATTCATAAAGGCCAACAGCCATGCCAGAAATATATGCACATTACTAACTCCTGCAGGACTCGATCATAAATGAGGGACCAAAACAGTGCCCCGCTTTATTATAATTGCAAATGCAAGAGCATACCTTGACAGTGAAGCTAAGCGGTGTGCTTCCTGCAGGTTCAAAGTTGTAGTCCCATGAAATTGTCTCTGGGATTCTAGTCCTGATTTCCGCATAAATGCAGTCATCTAGTGAATCAGCAGACCTGAGATATAGATAGAGGTATAGGTTAAAGCAGGATCTAGACAGATTCTAAATCCAGATATAGAAATTACTTCTATTATAAAGCTATCACTCTGGAAAACAGCAGCTTATGATAACAATCACAAAATAAACAGGAAGACCTGTTGAGTTTTAGGTATTTTAAATTCAGAGTGTAAAAAACGCTTCTGCCTAATAAAATATGATTGCTTTTGATAACTGGAGTTCTTTTTAACCATGAAAAAATTGTGAAAGACGGATCGTAGGTTTCATGGGATCACAATCTATTACTTTTCAATTTCCATCACCTCATTTCATCTGGAATATCCAAATAATCGGTGCTTAATTAAATGTTAAGGTTTTTGTTCAAAAAGTAATTCATAATTTGTTTGGTTGTTAAAAAGCAAATGAAAACAATAATCAAGACAAGCTCCCAAATCTAGAAACTTTAACGTTCAGAAACTTAAATCCTCTTCCAATCCCCAAATTTCTCTGCAACAACAAATTATTAGCCAGCGTTAGTCATCAAGTTCATTCAATCAAACATTCTAATCAAAGTCAGATCGAACCATGCCAGATAATCAACAGTAGAATCACTAAAGTACTAGTTTATTTCCTTCGAACCCCCCGTGTGTAAATCTATAATAGAAAAAATTCAAGCAACTGATTAGTAAACTTTAGACCTCAAATCCACATATACAAAAAATTAATTATCTAATTCTCATTTTTAACAAATTGCAACAAGCAAGAACATGAACATACTTGATTAGGAGCTGCATGTCTGGTCCAGGGTATCGAATTTCAATAGTGCTGGAATGCCCAGGAACCGAAAATGTGTTCAAGCAATCGACAAAAAGCCCCAAGCTCAATCCAAATCGAGGCCGCCCTTGAGCAGTATATTCATATCTAATAAAAAGCTACAAATGGATATCAAGATTTCAATATTATAGCCCATTAACCCAAAAAAAAACCCTGACTCTCTATTTAATATTAAAAAAGAAGAAGAAGAAGAAGAAACAAATACTACAAAAGAATTAGCAAGGTGTAAGTAGCCTAGAGCGTGTTTGGGCCCTGCTTTCATGCTCCTTTGGTGGAATGCCACTTTCTTCTTTTTGTTGATTTTTTTTCTAGGCAAACAAACAGGGGATTGAGGAGATTTTCTTTCATATTTAGCTAGTTAGAAATAATCACCTCTTTTTGAAGATAAACTTTGGCTTGAAGACAGCCGGTTTCTTCAACAATCAAAACGATGCCGTGTTCCGATAATTCAACAACTGCGTCCTGATATTTCATAACAGTATAATAAATTGAAAAACAATGAATCAGATTGAAACGTGGTGTGGTGCTGGTTAAAACTTAAAACCCTAGAGTTGTAAGAAAATGAAATCAAAAGCGAAGGAGAAATGTGGTGGTAGACCTGATGACGTTTCCATCGGACGGTGGAGAGGGCATCGACAATGCCTTGGACGTTGTCGAGTTGGCACACCAGATCGGATGTATCTGCCTCAATCGCCGAGGAGCTCATGTTTTTCTTGTTTTCCCGCCAATTAGAAAAGTGTTTTCGAAGACCTTTTTTCAGCTCGCCTCATCTTTTACGAGGCCATGGACTGCTAGCAAAAGCCTGAAGTGAAGACTAGCAAGGAGTGGAGAGTGGAGACCATCCCACACAATACGGACTTCCAGCTTGGCCCATTCATAATAGACTTCTAGCTCATTCTCTTTTTCGATACTTGGTACTTTGAATTAAAAAAAAAAAAAGGACAAATCAATTTTCTTTTCTTTTCTTATAGTCATTAAAAAAAATATAGAAGTTATATTCATTAAACTTGGATTTAAATTCAACTATAAACGTGTCTCTCTTTTCGTGATATGAAAGGTCTATTTCGAAAGTTTTATCTTCTATATTTTTCAACCTAATATAAGAAATTGACTACTTCTAAAAATAAAAGGGTTTTGAACTATTAAAAATAAAATATTTTTGAGATATTATTGAAAAAGATAAAATGTCACTTCTTAAAATAAAAGAAAAATAAACATACATTAACCTATTAACCTGTTAAAGTTGAATATTAAATTTAAAATCTAATTACAATCTCTTTCTTTAAGGTTGGTTTGTTTTTTCAATTAAAAAGTATTTTTATAAAAACTTAAATTTTATTTTATTTTATTTTACTTCAGGTTAATATTTTTTTTATATTTTCAGATCGTTTTAATGTGATAATATAAAAAAAAATTAAAAATATATATATTATTTTAATATATTTTTAAGCAAAAATCATTTTTAAAAATAACTGTTATTATATTCTTAAATATCTCTTGCTCTTTTATAAAAAACATAATTAATATATACATGAATATGTGTTAAAAAATAATAATTTTTTTAAAATTAAATGGATAAACATAAAAAGTTAGAGATAATATATATATATATATATATATATGGAGATATTTTTCCACCAATAAACTCACCTTAAAGCTCTCTTAGCAAAAGAATTTAATTCATATTTCTTGAAAAATAAGGTTGAAAAAAACAAAGAAAGCAGGAGTAAATCAGTAATTTCAAGTTTTCAACTGCAATCATCAGTCATCACCTCCAAAAAAAGGAAGGGGCAAAAGGGCAACCGGCTCGTGACTGTTTCCGCCCGTCGTGTGGACTCTTTAATAAAATCCCATCCCACAGATCATTTCCTTGACCGGACTATAATAACCACTTGTCTCATCCTTACCTCTCCTCATCTCCCGCTTCTCTTTCCTCTCCTTCAATCCAGGGTTTATGTTCTCACCAATGTCTGCCCTTCCAAAACCCTAAGAAATTCTCCAACTTACCAGTCAGCAAGCATTCACGTTACTCTGATGGATGGAATAAACACCACTGCAAGCGGTGGCGACGCCTCTACTAGCGGCGGTGGAGCACAAGCGGCGCCGGTGCCGATGGCGTCCCAGTCAAATTCGCCGCCGCCATTTCTGAGTAAGACTTACGACATGGTAGACGACCCGGAGACCGACGCCGTGGTGTCTTGGAGTTCAACGAATAATAGTTTTGTGGTTTGGAATCCGCCGGAGTTCGCTCGCGATCTTTTGCCGAAGTATTTTAAGCATAATAACTTCTCCAGCTTTGTTAGGCAACTTAATACATACGTATGGATTTCGCTTTCTTTATTTCTCTCTCTATATATTTTTGGATTTTTCTTCATTTCTATTGCATTTTGCTTTCTAATCTGTTGACGTATTTTCTTTTAAGTTTTTTTTTTTTTTTTAATAAGTTTGATTTGTGATTCTGTTATTCTTTTCAGTTGATTGCTTGCTGATATCTGGTAGTCAGTGGAGTTGTTTGATTTGCTTGTAGTTAGGATGGTAAAAGGCAGTCATGGCTTAGTTTCTGTTCAGTGTAGACCACAATTTACTACGTGGAGTAGAGTTTGTATTCTTGCAAGAATTGAACTCATTTGTTACAAAAACGTTGGGGAAGGATAGGGGCGTGTGTGTGGTATGTTCTATGAGCTTGTTGTGCTCTCAGGGATATTCCTTTAAGGACACAATATTGTTGTTGAATGTAAATGGTGATGATCCATGTTTATTTGTTATGAACTAGGGAACCATTTTCATCTACAGAAAAGCGCTTGTGGGTTAGATTTTCATTACAATAGTGAATTCGATGCTTGATCATTGAAGATGTCAAGGGATGGAAGAAGGGATGCTCCTTACAAATAGTTTGAAGTTTATGTAGGAATTTTGAGGAATGAATCTGTGTTAGTGTTCGCTGGTGAATGTGGTTGATTTGCCTGTTTAAGTTATTTGCAACAGATTTTGATGTTACATAGATAAGTGAAATAATTGGCATGGGGTTTGCAAACTTGCAAAATGTAATCATTCTTGTTCAGTATGAGAAAATTGGTGACAGGGAAAGCTGTCATTTGATTGTGGTGAAAATCTCATTTAACTAGTGACCCACTTGATTTTTTAAGTTGTTCTGCTCACCCTTCTTTGAAACTCTTGTGCTACTTGTATTGAACAATTTTCTGCAACTGCATAGCCTTGGCAAGTAGTTGCATGCATGAGCATCAGAAGGAAGAAGACTGATCTCTGTTCTGTCATTGGGGACATCAGTCATCAGTGCATATGGTTTTGGTTTTTTATGATGATACTTTTTTGGGTAATTAGGTATATCTTTTAATTTTTTAGGATATATTTTAAAGTTTGGAAATGAATTAATTGGGCTATCAAAGAACCATAAGCGCTGAGATTAAAGAAAGAAAGAAAGAAAGATAATGTAGGTTTCTGTCTCTTTCTTTTTGGATTTTTTTTTGGAGGGATGGGAATTTATTTCTATAATCTACTTTGGGTAGGGAATTTGGAATTAATTTATTATGATTAGTGGTGAATGACTTCAAGTGAAAGTAAAGGGCTAGGCTATACTAACACACTTGTGAAAATAACGAAAATATTATAAATCCTCCTATTGGTTGCTAAGAAATCCAGGGGAGAAAAAAAAATATTACAGGTACTTATTTTATTTTTATTACAAGTGCAAAAAATTATTACAAGTACTTTATGTTTTTGTGCACTATGAAAAAATCTTCAATCAAGTCAGAAGAGACGAAGAATGGATGTGTTCAAGTTTAAAGTTTTAATTGGTTGTCTCCCTGCATTATCAGCAACCAAATGGAGCAGAAACTGAACAAGAAAATAGAAGTGTGCCTTATGTTGACCATACAGGATAAAAAGGTTATCAATGTCTCTTCTCTTTTAATTTTATTTCCATTTCTAAGTGAAACCAAGCTGAGGTCAAAATAAAATTTTCCAAGCTATCTAGTCAAGATGTCAATATTATCTCTAGCTGCATGTGGAAGCTCAGCACGAGCTTATCCATTCAACTTTGATGTTACATCAAGGAAATTCTGGCAAAATTTTCCAAGCTGTCTAGAAAAGTTGTCAGTATTATCTCATGCTGCATGTGGAAGCTCAGCAAGAGCTTATCCTTTCAATTTCAATATTGTGTCAAGGCAATTCTGGCACTTATTTTAAATCAAGAGGAAATGCAGTTTCCTTTCTCAGAATACAGGGGGGCATTGTACTCCCTACAATAGTTGGAATGCCTTTACCACGAGCAAGTAGTCATGAAATGGCATGATGCCTGTTAGCCATGTGTGACAATCTGTTGAGTTAAGTGTGTTTGATTTCATTTATAATTATAAGTAATGGCTAGTGTCCTTTGCTATTATTACTGTTAGCTTGGGGCTATGGTATCAGCTTCTCAATAGAGGAGAGGTTCCTCAACCTTGTTTGAACACTTTTTCTCATGTGCAATATCATTTCACAGTTATTGTCTGTCTAGTCATGGATGGGAAAGCTATGAAAACGATGCTCTCTTAATAAATGAATCCCTGATGCTGTTAATGGTTTGAATTTGTAGCTCTGCTCTTAGGTTGAGGGCACATTTAATAACCAGTTACAATAACTAGAGAAACATTCTGGTTGGTTTGATGTTTGATTATGTTATGAACTAATAAAGTATCACTTTGACTTTACCAAGCAAGCCTGGTACTGCTCGCTTGTTGTCTATGACTCTACACTGTGATTTCCTTGTTGAACTCCAGGAAACATTGCGAGGAGATTTTGCACATGATCTATTGGAAGCAACCTTCTTTTTGAAATATTTTTATCCCACCTCTTGTTGCCACTTCATCTCTCTCAAACCTCAGGCACTAGCAATTTTTTGCTTTTCTACCCTTGGCAAGCCAAGAAGTGATCAACAGTACTGGAAGTCAAGGAAAACTTCTATGCTCATTTACCTATAGTAAGCAGCCAAATCTAATATGAAACTTCTTTCCTTGAAGTTAGATTCCTTGCATTATGTACAAAAGGCTAATAGGAGTGCTCCTCTTATGCTACAACAAGGGTTCCAAAACTACCTATTGATTTTAGCTAAAGGAGAACTAATCCTTGCCTGTTATCCTCTAGTAATGTTTACTGTTTGTAACACCAAGCCTAAGCTATTTTTGTTCCCCACCAGATATTACCAGACAGGGCAGTGCTGATGTGATTTGTATGTTTTTGTTTTGCTTGTTTTGGACTTAATCTTTCTGTACACTGTTGTCTCTATTTTCAAACAGGGTTTTCGAAAGGTGGATCCAGACCGTTGGGAATTCGCCAATGAAGGATTTTTGAGGGGTCAGAAGCACCTGCTTAGGACTATCAGTCGGCGAAAACCTGCTCATGGACATACTAATCAACAGCCGCAACAAACTCGTGGACAGAACTCAACTGTTGGCGCTTGTGTTGAGGTTGGAAAATTTGGGCTTGAGGAAGAGGTAGAGAGGCTTAAGAGGGACAAGAATGTTCTTATGCAAGAACTTGTTAGGTTGAGGCAGCAGCAACAGTCCACAGATAGCCAGTTGCAAACCATGGTGCAGCGACTTCAAGGGATGGAGCAGCGTCAGCAACAGATGATGTCATTCCTGGCAAAGGCTATGCAGAGCCCAGGCTTCCTGGCTCAGTTTGTACAGCAGCAAAATGAAAGCAACAGGCGCATAACAGAAGCCAACAAAAAACGAAGGCTCAGGGAGGAGGGTGTTTCTGAGAATGAGCGTTCTAGTGCTCCTGATGGACAAATTGTGAAGTATCAGCCTCAGATGAACGAGGCAGCCAAAGCAATGCTCAGGCAGGTCATGAAAATGGATGCTCCTTCTAGGTTGGAATCTTATGACAACAATCTTGATGGCTTCCTGATTGGCAATGGTTCACCATCATCGAGTGCAAAAGACGGTGGAAGCTCTTCAAGCCGCATGTCAGGAGTGACTCTTCAAGAGGTCCCAGCAGCTTCAGGGATTTCCGGGCATGGCCCCATGGCTGCCATATCTGAAATACAATCTTCCCCACACATTGCTAGCTCAGAAAAGGCTACAGCTTCTCAGTTTACGGAAAGTATACTGGTTGGAGGACAAGGAGCACCCTCCATACCTATTCCGCAGGCAGATATAATCATGCCCCAGGTTTCTCAAAAGCCAGAAATGGTGCCAGAAATTATTGCTGATATTCCTGGTGAAGGTTACATGGAACCAGAGACAAGCAGTGATGTGTTCCTAGATCCAGTTTCACTTGGAATTAATGATACAATACCCATAGATATTGACAACATCTCCCCTGATCCTGATATCGATGCTTTGCTTGATAATTCTAGCTTCTGGGATGACCTTCTTGCACAGAATCCAGTGCCTGAGGATATTGAATCAAGTTCTGTGGAGGGTAAAGCCAATGGAAATGATGTACATCAAATTATAAACGGGTGGGACAAAGCTCAGCATATGGATCAGCTGACAGAACAAATGGGACTTCTCTCATCAGATCGCAAGCAGCTTTAACCTCGCACACCAAATGTACCTTTCTTTCAAACCGTAATAGTTAAATACCTAGATAAACTTTTAACCTTAATCAGATGGTCCTACTCCTTTGGCCATTGGAACAACAACTCGATGCTTTTTGTTCCTGTTCCAGCAATAGTTTTTATTTTTGCACATGTGGAGACCTAAAGTTCTCTTCTTTTCTTTTTTCTTTATTTTTTTTCATTTTTTTTTTTAAAATTTGAACGTTTCCCCTCTACATCTTGTGAGAGGTTCTAGACCTCAAGAAACATTATGCTATCCTTAAGTCCCTAGTTTTGGTTTTCCATCTTTTGTACCTGTCAAATCCTATTCGTGAATGTAGCCTTTGTTTCAAAGCAATTCACTTCCGTGGTTTTTTTCTTTTTCAACCTTTCGTTCTTGTGGACCACTAGCTACGTTACCTTAATGGAAAAATGCACACATTAATCAGTGCTACCTTAAGGTTACTTAGAGGTGTTGGTCTGGGGCATTTTAGAGAAATCTTGATGAGGGTGTACTGTTCGGAATTGTTTTGCTTTATCTTCGGCAACATCTAAAAGTAGGAGGGATGGCATGACTGGTGTCAGACCTCGGATCGAAGCAATAATTCAATTCGGTACACTCTTAGATGGGATTTTAGTGCAACTCCTGGAATAGGGCGCTGATTGTTAAAAACAGATTGTGGGGTGTTTCGACTCTCTGAAAGGCAGTAAGCTGATTATTGGTGAGAGTTTGGTAAATCCGCGCAATCGAGAAGGTTGACCAGGCCTGATCACTTGTTTGGAACTGAAGTTATTTTTTTATAGCAACGGGGAAGATGAGATAATTGTCTTCTGTAACATGATCCAAGTATACATTTGCACAGGCTGCTTTTGGTTTAGGATGAAAGGTTAATTGTTGGGCAGAATACCAATTTAATTGTTCTTGTATTAATGAACTGAATGCTCGTAATTTGGTTCCAGTGATTTTGTGGCCTATTTATGGAGGAGGAAGGCAAGGTGAGGATATATATATAAACCAACTCGAAGCCAATCTGGATAATTTTCATGTACTGGAGGTTTGGATTGCCTTGGAAAACGTAATGGGTCACCTTCTGTTCATGTGGTGATATTATTACACAGTGGCGCTGCTCTTTTCCCATTGCCTGGTAAAAGTGGGATCTGGTCTTTGGTTTGGTACGTTGCATGATGAAGTAAATTGTTTGCGGTTTTGGTAGGTCTAATTTGATGAAGAGTCCTCGGTATCCTATTCCTGTTCGAGTTTATACTTATCAAGAACTAAAATCATCACTGACATTTGTTGATCTATAGTGCATGGCGTTGCATCACTGACATTGGTCTAATCTTGGACCTAAAGTGTACTCTGCTTTGTAAGTATCATGGCCAGGAATAAAGATGCCCGTGGCGAAAATATATAAAGCTTAACGTAGCATAGGCACAACGAACCCAACCAGAACACGTGTTTCTTCTACTGTATTTGAGGATAATCGGACGCTGCATGGCCTTACCTTTACTTCGAACTCCGAGGATCCCCATGGCTGATCATGTGGCATCCTGCCGTGCCGGCACAATCCCTTATTTTAGGAGTTGTTGATCTCGTTTTAAATCAGAACAGCATTTATTTAATATTGATCAATGGAATAAAATCTGTTCTTTTTATATATATTTATTTTTATGTTAGAAAATTTATACATTTCCATGACACTTTGGGCTGCACCTAGCCTTCCTTGCTTGCTTTCTTTCTAAATCTTTGGAAGTAATTGCAACCCCGTACGTACGTAAACCATGGATGATGAGTGTGTTTATATATATATATATATATATATAATTTGTAGTCACATGTTTCACGATAACTACGAAAATGGGTGATTAGTTAATGCTTCAGTGAAAAAATTGACAGTTAAAGAAAGAACAGATGGCAGTGTAGGAAGAAACTCGACGCAAGTACCTCGCCAGAGATTAGCGGTGACGTCACAGAAAAAACCTCACCTGTCCGTGAATGTTGGGATTGCTACAGCCACTTGTTATCCCCCTGAAGCCAAGCATGCACGTGTGTGCTGTGCCCCCAAAAGCTCTCCAGTCGCATGTGTATATAACGGCTAGGCTACGGTTTTGCCGTACCTATCCACAATGTTGCTGATTATCTGAGCATAGAGAAGAGAGAAGAAGCAAGAGGTGTGAAAATGACTTTGGTGAGAGAGAGAAGGCACCAACAACCACTAAGGCTATCCCTACCACCACCCATACCTGCAGCTGACTTCCGGCATCAGATCCATTCGCCATCATTATCATTGACCATTAGTCCAGATTCTCCAAGCATAGAGAAGCTCTCAGACCTAGAAAAACTGGCGGTTCTTGGCCATGGCAATAGTGGCACGGTCTATAAAGTACGGCACAAACGCAGCTCCTCCATATTTGCATTGAAAACCCTCCGTTTCGACCGAAACTCCACCATAATTCGCCAACAAGCAGGAAGGGAGGCAGAGATCCTTAGACGCGTGGATTCACCTTACGTTGTCCAGTGCCATGCGGTTTTTGATGGTGAGGATGACTTGTACTTTGCAATGGAGCACATGGAAAGAGGATCACTGCATGATGTTCTGCTTGTACACAGAATATTGCCTGAGGATGTTATATCTGGTGTGGCACGGTGCATTCTGAATGGGTTACAGTATCTCCATGAGAAGCAGATAGTACATGGGGACATAAAACCCTCAAATCTACTAATAAATGCTGAAGGAGTGGTTAAGATTGCAGATTTTGGAGTGAGTAGGGTAGTGGTGGGAAAACATGATTCATATGAGACTTATATGGGAACATGTGCTTACATGAGTCCTGAGAGAATTGATCCTGAGAGATGGGATGGAAATGGAGATCACGGATTCGCAGGAGATGTTTGGTCGCTTGGGGTGGTAGTTTTGGAGTGCCTAGTGGGTCATTATCCATTGATTGGTTGCGGAGAGAAACCAGAATGGGCAGCATTGGTGTGTGCTATATGCTTTGGGGAGAGATTGCAAATGCCGAAGAGTGCATCCAGCACGATTCAAAGCTTTGTTAGGAGGTGTCTAGAGAAGGACTGGAAGAAGAGAGGGACTGTGGGTGAGCTTCTTGATCATCCTTTTGTGACCCAGATCAGTTTTGAATCTAGACATGGGGTAGCTGATTTTGTTTTGCGTGATTGAGATTCATTTTTCCTTTTCTGTTCTCTCCATATCTTATGTTATTTCAGTACCTTTTGGTCTGGATATAAGCTGTGAAAGAATTTCGTTTTGATAACAAAATGGAAAACCTTCGAGCCATTGGCAGTGATGATGAGAACCAGGAGGCAGAAATGCGTGCGTGCCATGAAGATGATGCTGGTTTTGCACAGGAGCTGTGTTCTAAATATGGAGTTTCAGATTTATTTGACATTGATAGATATATAAACGATAAAAGGTTTTCCAAAGGATTTTTCTTTCACAAAATTAATAATAAAGCTGAGACTACTAACAGACTAGCTATCTTCTGTCAAGTTCTACCAGTTTATCTGTTTAGATTTTCTCTGCTCTTTTTGCAAGAGTAAGAAAATTCTCGGGTCATCCCATGGTCCCCAAGGATTCTTTTTTCAGGGATTAATTAAGTTAAATGTCCAAACTATCCATGTAATTATTTAGATTAGGGTCCATTAATACTGATATAATGAATAGAGTAATTCCTTAAAATAAAAAATTTTGCAGGCTAGTAGTAATTTGTGTGCCTGAGAAAAAGTAGATAGGAGTAATGCTCGTGTCTAAAATGCCACTATTTGTTTTTTAATTAGTATGGATGTCTAGATTAGTTTGTGTGTATTTTAATTAATTTTAATAAAAAAATACTACCAAATTTAAGCACACGAAAGATTACATAAATTATTTGGGATACTAATTAAGAGTTATCATTCGGAATTGGAAGGGTTTGAGAGACTCTAAATGACTCCTGATGATTCTTGAAGAGCTCCATCAGTAATTTCAATTCATGAGATGAGACCACCATCTTGGGTCTCGGCTTGGTGAGGGGATCTTGTTTTGTTTTGAGTCTTTTGACCAACTAGCTCTCTGCTTGCACCGTGGGAAAGGTATACTTGAGTTATTTTTAGGAAATCTTAATCTTGTTTGATATTCCGGTATAATTATATTTTTATATTTTTTAAATTGTTTTAATATATTGATGCATTTCAAAATAAAACCAAAAACCTCTGCTACATTTTCATACACCACCAACCACGTTATCAAAAACAAGAAACATGATTAAAAGCGAGCCCACTGCTACTTACGGAGAAGATTCGTTCGTTTGTTTTCTTCTACAAGAGAAGGCGTATATTTGTGTTAATGAAAAATAGAGATTGGCTGCATCAACCCAGCTGTTAATGGAGACGCTCCAGAATCCTTGGATTTTATTTTTAATGATATAAAGCATAAAAGGTTTACAATGACTAGTGATTATTTGATCACTTTCACTCACATAATACCTAACTGAAGATCACTGTATTGTTCTAACATCAAGACCCCACACACTACTACTTCCAAAAAATTATTTCTTTATCTTTGATTTTTAAGTATATGCTTACTCAATTTCAATCCCTGTTCAAAATCACGAGCTGCAAGATTTGAAACTTCATGTAACAAAATCTGTTTGTTCAACTCTTTTTTCTCCCGACGGCTGAGGTAGTGGAAATTTGTGCTATTGCCTTCGAGTTTGTTAGATTATGTTTCTTGAATTGTTTATTTGGACCATGTTATGGTTACATATTCGTCTTCTGAAAACCCTTTTCCACCTCAACTCCAGGGTTTGTGTTTTAGAAGCATCAGAGTTGGTTGCAAGATTGGTTCAACCAAGAAAAACAACTTCAGAGCGAAAGGCCTAAAATTTACAGTCAAAGGGAACAAAACTGTTGATGTGCTCTAAGCTAAATCAGGTGTATGGCCCCGTCACTGCGGACAAAGCAAAGAAATCCCTAGCAGGCCAACAGGACTGTCATGGCATTGGTTCTTTCCGTCTTGGAATTGATCAACTTATAATTGTTTCTCTCTTCTCAAATCCTGTTGCAATTTAGTGCATTGGTTTGTTAGTGATGAACTTATTTGTAGTGTGGGCAACAGATTTATTTGGAAGCATTTCAGAACACAGACCAACAACACGTGAATCGCCAAGTCTAGAATAAAATAACAGATATTTGCCATCAAATTAATAGAAATATACCAACAGTCAATTGATGCAAAAGATGCAGGCTGTCTGAAGAATTACAAATCATTTCGGCAAGGCCGAGTTCTTTTTCTTTGTTATTTCCAACTTCTTGCTTAGAAATCCACCTGCATTAGGATCCATAAAAAAGACAAATAGTGAATCCTTAAATAACAATGAACAAAGACTAAAATTAAGAAGGTTTCAATGTTGAAATCACAGGGAGTTCAACATGCTGTTCACAAACAAAGCGGGATTCAAAGGCCTGTACCAGGCCTAAGACTCATGGTTTACTTTCATGTACATGATTCAATAGGATCCCACGGAAAATAATAAGAAAACAGAACACAAAGTAACAAGGATAGTTATATGGAGAGATACTGATGCAGATCAGATACTCCTCAATATCTGTTCCATAATTTTCTAACATGTTTAAGAAATGACAGCTCCAGAAGTAGGTTCAATATTTCTTTTATGCTCCTGGACAAATGTCAAAGCACTTGGCTGGCAACGATACAAGGGATAGGCAGGAGAATATAAGTGGCAATAACAACAAAGGCTGGTTTTTTATCCGGCATCCATCGTGTATAAATGATCCCCTTTTGTTTTGATAAAAAAAATTGGGGAATCGGCTAGTGTGATTTAATAATTTAATCTTACAAAAAGTTTACAGACACACCCACAAACAATTTATCTGTGTATTGTTGTCCAGAAGCAAGAAGATGACCTGTTGGCCAACCAGTCACAAAGACAAAGTATGATATTTGCGTTTGTCTACAAATCATAGGAGCTACATTTGGAGCTTTTTGACAAACTCTTTCTCCCTCATGACCGTTATTTTCCTTTTCTATCTAAAGTTTAATTGGGAGATAAAGGCATTAAAATCCATTTTACGCATCATGAGTTTTATGATAATGGGATGTGAAAATCCAACATATAACCCATTGCTACCATTATCCCACCTAATAAAGTTATCTGCCAATCTTTCAAGCATGTTTTAGATGAACCCTAGAAAGATGGCAGTGGCATGTGACCAGAGATCCACCACAATGAAGCAACTGGTATCACTGGCACTGGCAAAATTCCACTGAAGTGATGCTGTTCTAAGATAAAGACACAGCTGGCAAATGAATCACTAAAGGCCAGTGTTATCTATGGCTCAAATTTACCCAGCACAGGTTGGAGAAAGAGTATGAAAGTAAAGGTAACTGGTGGGTTGAAAGACTAACCTGGTCTTGATATAAGGTTAATACGAGAACGAGGCCCTTCAAACTTCCAGTTATCTTCATCCAAGGACTTAACCTCCTTGTTAAGTGCAGCCATCAGATCAGTTTTTAGTGCTGCAACAGAAGAACAAGACTTCTATTAACAATAAAAACTCCACTCAGTTGCTATCAGCTGAGATGATACTTAGAGTGATTAAAATTGTTGGTGTTTCACTAATTGGATTTGGGGCCTTCCGGTTTTCTTTCAGAGGTCACTTCTAGAGACACAACAGAGCCTTCCTGTTTTCTTTCAAAGGTCACTTTTAGAGACAGAACAGAGGAAAACATTAAAGTTCTGAAATATATTTCTTTCTTGTCTTGTTTTATAACCAAAATGGGTGAAGTAAGAACAAAGGAGAAAAGGTAAGCCCTTGAATTTCATATATCCAAGTAAGATAAAACTTGAGAGGGCGACTAACAACTAAAGTATCTCTAGAAACTAGGAAAATTAACAGACAGGCTAATTAAAATGGATCGATTCAGCTGGATGAAAGAACTCAAATTAAAGATACAAACTTTGTCTTTTGACGGTAAATAAATGACATCCTCCACTAGACCAATACTAATGGAATCGCTTGGCTTAGTCCTATTTTTTAAAAGATCAAAAATCAAGATGCGAGCGTAAACTTATTCTGTCAATGAGTTCGATTTGTTCCTTAAAAAGTAAATGCATATATAAGAGCCATCATTTCATGATGAGCAGCATAAACTTAAGAATTCTTTGCCCCGCATAGATTTCATTCCCCTTATTTTCTTTGTAACACGACAACGAGTTCATGTATATTAAACCCTAGAGAAAAGAAATAGAAAATCCATGAATTATGCAGATGAGGACCCATATAAGACTGATTCTGATTGCTAGAATCAAATAATCACAAAAATAGCTACATGTCCATAGCCCAACACAGGGAATGCAGAAATATTAATGCCGCGATAACAAAGCAATGAATTTCCATAAGAATAACCCAGAACCCACACAAACTATTCAGCTTTTAAATAGCCCAGCTGGACAAAAAAAAAACCAATCTTCCCTGCAAAAATGCCTAAGCCCACGACCAAAAAATTCGAAATTCGCGTGGATCATGCAATATTACAACACCCCAGATGGAAAATTTTCATATTTCAAGATTGAAATTGAAGAGGGAGAACAAAACAAACCAAGCATCGCCTCATCTTTGCGGTCTTGGATGGAAATTAAATCAGAAGGGAAATGAAAATCATCCAAAGCAGCATTGCTAACACTTCCTCCTCCACCTCCAATAATTGCTGTTGTTGATACTGATGAATTTGTCGGTGATGTACTGTTCATTCTCTTTTCTCTGTGTTTTCTTTGCTAAAAGATGGTCACTTTACTGAGCGGGGAAGATTTAGAAGCGGAGGGAGGAGAGGTGTGAAGAAAGTAGAAGTAGTGAACTTCATTACACATTATTCATTATATATTGTCCATTATTTTATTCAGAAAAGCAATTAGATTAGGCCTTTTTTCGTGTTCATCATGATGTGGTGGTAGACACAGGCCTTTTCTCTTTTTTACATGTCAAATTTATTAATTTCAGTTTCTAAATTTTGTTTCGGTTTCATCCTCTCACATTATATTTATGGGATTATAACACAATTAATTTCTTTCAATTCACATTCAACATTGTATTCACGTTATGTTTGTTTTGGTCCCTAAAAGGCAACAACATTAGACTACAAAATAGGATTTTATTTTATCAATTTTAGAAAATTAAAACAACAAGAACTAACATTAACCCAGCCAAATAAATGTAGCCCTCTTTTGACTTTGGTGTGGAAAATTATAGTTGAACCCTAAAGTTTTAATTTTTCCCTTTTCGTTCCTTATTTGAGATGAATAAAATTTTTAATAAAACAACATGACTTCATCAAAGATAAAATAAAATAAAAAGATGTATTAATAAGGTAATGAAGTTTATATTAAAAAATTATATTTTTACTACTTATTTGAGATGAATAAATTAATAAACCTTTTTTTTAAGAGTCCCTGATTTTCATTCAAAATACATACTACTAGTAAAAAAAATCATGTCATTGTTTTAAAGAATTTTAAGGGTTTTTTTATGATGAAATCATCAATTGTTTTTATAAATAATTATATATTAACTTGATATACAAAACTTTTAAAACAATTTTTTCGTTAATATTGAATGAAAATAAAATATATATCTTCTCAATCTTTTTATTGTAATTAAATCTTTAAATGATTTTCTTGAATTTATTAGTCTAATGTTTCTCAAATGATCAGTTCTTAAATTTTTAACTTCACTAAGTTTTTTCTTACGACACGATGCTTTTAAAAAATAAAAAAGAAATACAAGAATGGGAAAGTTAGTTTTTTTTTAATTTAAAATTAGTCACGGTTCTCAGAGCAACTAAACTAGTTTATTCGAAACGAGAAGGTAACAGACTTCAGTTGTTTATGGGCTTTGTTGTGGCTTAAAAGAGGCCTGAGACAGGAAAACAAAATAATCCCATCTCAGACTACAAATATTTCGTTGAAAAACTGATTGATACAGTATTTCATTGCATGCTCGATATCCAGTAAGTGAAAGGAAATAGTGAAATGTTGAAGAGAGTAGAAAACTGCTGTCGATTTATTCCTGAGCTGCAGCATGGAAGGAAATGGGGAGAATGGGAGCTGCTTACTTATGCCTACCGATGACATGGTGGAACCCAGAACCGCGGATGTTGTGTGGAGAATACCTTCTGGAATAAGGGCGCCAAAACTAGTATCTGCTGTCACTTTTCTTGCAGCCTCTACATCTACTCTTTTAATTGTCCTCGCGTCCATCTTTTATTCTGATAGTAAACTGTGCAACAATTTGAAATAATCATAGTTTTGCTGTAAATTCTTGTCATGATAGCATTTTCTGGAAAGATTTGTGGAGCAATTTTCCTTTCTCATGGTGTTATGACATCCGCATGCGATTCTGTTGTAACTCAGCATCATCATCCATTTTTATTTCTGCAAATTTTTTATCTTCTTTTTGATAATTCACTTCAACATTCGAAGTGGTGGCACTTAAAGATGCCTCAAATAACTGCAAAAAAACACCCCAGCACAGTAATAGGATTAATTCGGTCATGCATTGTTAGTTGATACCAGCAACTAAGAGATATCCAGGTTTTCAATCGGCAGGACCTTTAGCGCCTGCTGTAAAACTAATGCAAACTCGTTTCAGATGAAGTTCGCCAATTTTCTGTCTTTTTCCATCGTTTTCTCGATGACACAGACCTTCACCCTGACAGGTCAGGGAAGACCCCCGAGAACAACTAGCAACCGGTGCCTTATCTTGCTCCCTAAGGCAGGTCTTTCTTATGATACAAGTTCAGAAGGAGGTAATATCATTGTCAATCTCTACCTTCTAGCCTGGCCCGATGGTTTTGGCTTGGCTCATTTGTACGCATCGCTCAAGGTTGCTTAACTAGCTTTCTTCTCCATTATTTTTTTTATCCTTTTTTTCTGAAGTTGACAAGCGCAACCCTTCCAGCTGAAATAGAATAGACAAGCTTCGAGAGGACTCCTTTGTCCATTGAGAGGACAACAAATGATATTTGAGAATTATCGCCAAGAATCACTTCTTCTTGAACTTTCTGAGGCCACTTGACGTTTCAATAACGCACCATGTCATCATCAAACTCAGACCTCTTCCATGCCAGTTCATTTCAAAGACCTCTTCCATGACAACAGATCCAATAAGTTGACATTGCATAAATTCTGATAACATTTTCTATAAAACCAAAATTTCTAGCAAACACCGTCAGTTTAAAAAACAATTAATAAGATGACAGTGACTACAGAAAATCCGAGAACCACACACATTAAACAATTTTGACCTCAGACAATTTATGGACCAATGAACATCTCCGAGAGCAGGTTTTTTTTAAAATAAAAAAAAATGATAGAGCTTGGTAAAAGTTTCAGGGAAAAGATTTAGATTAGAAAAGTATTTGAAAAATAATATAGTGTACACCCAACCGCTATTTATTGTTGTTTAATTAAAACTAAAATGCATGTTTTATGTAAATTAATTAGTGAACAAAAATTATCCCAACATTTTGGGAAAATTTAGTAGTCAAAAAATAAAATTCAAAATTTAATGGTCAAGAAACAAAAAGATAATATAGCAGAGAAAAAAAATGAAAGAAGAAAGAAAAAAAAACAAACCGATATTTCATTTTCAACACATTGAATCTTTAATCACATCTCTTAGCCATTAAATTTTTATAAAATTTTAAAAAAGACTTTTATACATCTTTGAATGAAACACGGATTTTGAAACATCAACTATTCTATTTTCCCAAAACTTTTGTCAAACCGTGTTAAAATGATTACCCTATTGTCAAAATAAGCAAGCTAGTGAAGATGCATGTGAAGAATTACGGGAAGATAATTCGAGAATGATTAAAAACAAAAGAATAAATGTTTAGTTTATTAATATTTCTATAAAACCTGAAACAATTACACAAACTGTCAGACACCCTTGTAAACCCAAGGCAGCAGAACATAGAAACAAACAGACACTCCACCCAGACAGAATTGCCTGCAATGATCACGTGCAGACATCATACAATATACACCACGTCTGACTAGCAGTGGGACACTCCAGTCAGTCGCCATGTCTTGTAAAAGAACATAAAGGAATTAGCATAGAGAATACTATCTTGTTGCCAAGCAGCTCTTGAAATAGTTCCAAGGATTGTATCAAGAAAATTTTTGGATTATGCCGCAAGTACTACGATCACAATGAGAATCACAATCCCGAATATCACCATGAGCAAGCAGGCCTGCATTCAAGACGCGGGGGTTAACTGTGAATATAATTACATTAAATTGAGGGGAATCCACATCTAGAATGAAAATCCCCAACTTGAAGCAAGGGCAATATACCACTTCTTTCATCAAAATTTGATGGAATATTTTGCATAAAAGAAACAGCTCATATTCTTAAATTATGAAAAAGAAAATGCATTTATCAACTTGAAAATGCAGATGGCATTTAGATAGCAAACCCCTTCTGGATTAGCAGTGTCCAATCAACTAAACAAGAAACATAAAGAGAAAAGGTCAGTACAAAAAAAAAAGAAAAAACAAACAGGGATCCACACAAGGCATGTCAGCACTCTGTAATTTACTTCGGTCACAAAAACAAACAGCACCACCACCAGCAAAAGTATTGATGATGATAATCAAAATGGGAATAAATAAATGAGGTGCCATAAATTACCAGAGAAGAATTTGATCTCTGAGTCTTTGCAGCTTTCACAAGGTGAGATTTTCCCTGTGCTGTTGCAGCCTGGGAATTTTCAATATGGGAGCCAATATCATCTGTAGCATACCCAGAAAAGGAAAGTTTAAAAATGATAACGAGTCATAATATATGAAGCAAGTTCTTTGTTCGCAGACAATATTTAACTTACCAATCATAGTTCCTTGTTCATGGACAAGGACAGCAAGATCTTTAAAAATCTCATTCACCTCACCAATTTGCTGCTGAATTTCATGTATTCCCTGTTCTCTCTCCTCGATAACAGCCTCATTGAAGGCAATCTCATTGTCCAATAGTAGGACCTCCTGTCTGCATCAAAATTCAATTCAAAGCTCAGAATTCTTTTCTTTCAAGTCAATTAAAAGCCAAGTACACAGCAAGTTAAGCAACAGACTTATTCAATAAAAAGAAAGGGATGATCCTACTTTTAATAGTCTGTCCTGGGCTACCTCTGAATTGTAATCAGAGGCAACTCTTGTAGACAGTTTTTCTGGAGAGTACATGATAAGGCTGTGAAGTTACAAACTAATTTCGCATCTCGAGGATGAAGCATGGAGGCCACCATGAATCAATCCTATTGCAAACTTCCAGATGACAAGACTTCTATACACATTTCTGTACTAAAAAACCTCTCCATGCACAATATCCCTTCGGTCCTACAGATTTTAGAATCAATGATAAAAATAAAAAGCGTATGCAGCTAAAGGTGACCCGACAGTTTTTGAAAAACCTACAAATGTTTGCTGGTTCTAAAATATAAACTTGTTTAAAAAATACCCCAGCATTTTCAACAACATGAACAAGGAATGGTGATAGAAAAGATACATGGCTTGATAAATTCTGTCAAACTTAGGACAAAAAAAATGAAAAGGTTATTAGTAGCCTATGTTCGTGAGAGGATCTCACCTTCTTGACTCCACAAGGAGAGCACGTTGTTCTGGACTTTTATCTAATTTTACATCTATTTCACTGGCTGTGTAGCTGCACAGAGCACGAACAAACACAAAATGTTAGAAGAATATACAAACATCACAAATCTATTTCATTTTATCAAAACAAAAGGTTCATTTTAGCAAAGGAAAAACAGGAATCTCAAATCTCACATAATAACTATTAAGGTCTCCTAAAATAATCACCTGGAAGGAAGGACTGCTTGGGGAACAAAAGGAGCATATGCCGTTTCCCTCTCAGCCGCAAGCCGCTGAGCCTTCTGAAATTCTTTCAAAACTGCTTGAAAATCTTTTGCTAATTTAGCATCAGCAATCTTTTTGCTTTGCTGCAATTACAACAAGAAAAAAGAAGGGGAAATCTAAATGTTAACTGTCTAGTACATTAAGGTTGAAAAGCATTTCCGAACAGATGAGAAAGGTGAGCAATTAAGGGGATGGAATTGCAAGGGTTCTATGGGATCTTGAGGAATTTCTGAATCTGAGGGGTCTCTGGAAAATTACTCATTAATATATATGGTCAAGAACAAGAAGCAAACATACACTGACTCCAGCATAATGATCTGTTTCACTAGCTTGTTTAAGTCTGGCTGAAGTATCCTTCACCAATTGCCCAATATGTAGCCTTGTTTTATGCCTGTTGTGCAAGAAAAATCAGAACAACAGCAACTCAAAGTGGAGGTTCATTACACAGGTATTTGGTTGATAGAATTCAATAAAATACAGAAGGGGAGAGACTAGCAGCTAGGCATTGACAAGATGCTGCCGGTGAGGATTTCAAATTACAACACATTCTGAATTCTGCCATTTTCTTTGAACAATATATTATTATGGAAGTCTCACATGCACTTTAATGTTCTGAGCAAGAGAGAACAAACACTACCATCGAAAATTTTCAAAAACAGCCCAAAAGAGATTGATACAATTATGTCCTAACTAAAATTTATGAGAAAAGTTCTTACGATATAATGTTGAACATTCTTTTCCAAAGAGTCATGAGAGTAGTCTCAAACATGGCTGCAAAGACATTAATTACTAACAGAGTCCAGGTGTCCAACTCAGGCATACCCTATGTTCTTTTTAAACTCTAAACTATTTTTTTGTTGCTTGAAATTTTGCTTCATCTCTCCTTGGGGCACAAAGAAGGCCAAATACTGACATATTTAAGAGCTGAAACTTCAATTAGGCTTCAGCGTGATGATTAATGTGCAAAACTAGGCTAGCCAACCAGTAAGAGTCAAGATGGAAGGACCACTTTTTTCAGCATGAGTATACGTTGGTAGATAGTCCCCAACATTTTTAGCAGCAATTATTTATTGGTTGTAGATGGATTCTTGAAAACCAAAAGAGGTTCCACATAAGTACCAGTATAGAGATTTTTTAGTATTGCTAGCAACTAAGCACAGCCAAGGACATTGCAACAGAGCCATCTGGGCCATTCATGTGAGATACATGCAATTAGCCCAGCACATTCACACACATGCATCTCTCATGCGTGGCCTAGATTGGGCAAACACAACAACCACGATTGTGCTTGGCATCGTTTCTCAAAACTTTTTGAATAATGCTAGAGATAACAACAATCAAGCTGAATGTTCTTCACCGGGTAATGTAGCAATTTATGATAAGCAATTCCCATATAATACCTTCCACATTACATAGCAATTGGAATGCCAATAAAATTGTTAGAAAACGAACAGGGTAACTACCTTTCAGTGCAAAAATCGTCTTCTAATATATCATTAGAATCTCAATAGTTTTCTGATTCTATTTATTCTCAGAAGCACCAACAATTTTCTAGCTCCTGGAAAAAGGCAACCAGACCTACAATTTCTTCATTTGAACTCCAAAAACGCAATAAAACCACTTCAAGAATACTACCCAGACAGCAAAATTACACATTTACACGATCTTAATAATTCAATCCTCAATAATGTAGAAAAATCAACCATAATTCTGGATATTTAGTCAAAACGACAAACAAAGAAACTCAAAATGGAAAGAAAATAAAAAAAAAAAACTTACAGCTTCTCCCGGAGCTCAGGCGTGTCTTTAGGAGTCCCAAGGGTATTAACAAGACGCTGAAAAGTGGAAACGGCAGTGTTGATCTGGAAGATTCCAGAAGCAACCGCTTGCGTGGCATCTTGTTTGCCGTTGATCAGCTCTCTCCTTGAAGATGCCAAGGGTCGTCCCGCCTCCAGATCTTGAAAGCTCATTATTATTATTATTATTATATAATTCGATTCAATTTGATCGAAAATCCCTGACCAGCCCTTTCTCGAAAGATAAAAAGAGGGGGGTTTTTTTTATTTTTCGAGAAAGGGAAGAGAAGCTGGTTGTTTGGGTACAGGAACAAGAATCTATTAAGGTTAATGGAAAGATGAGAAGCTTATAGCACGGCGTTAATTGAGAGAGAAAAGCTTAGATGATCTTAGACTTGGAGAGAGAGAAGGGAGAGGAAATGGAATGATGATGTGTGAGACGGCAGTTGCTGTTTTTTTTTGGGGTTTCGGGATTTGAATATTCGGTGCAGGCACGTTGATGTGGAATTGTGGACCCCTGAAGGAAAGGAAAGACACGTGAGAAAAGAGTGTGTGGTAAGAGGAAACCAATTGCTTCGCGTGGGGATGGTGGCAATGTGGACATATGGTTGCGATTTCTTGCTCCTCCGTTTCTTAACGTGGTTTGATGATGTTCTTAAAAATATTTTTTATTTGTAAAATATTTAATTAATAGTTTTTTATGATTTTAAGATATTAATACTAAAAAATTTTAAAAAAATATTTTAACATATTTTCAATTAAAAATATTTTTATAAAAATATCATATAGCACATTATTAAATACATACTTAATGTTTTGTTAATCTTAATTGGAGTTTTTAATTAGAGAAAGGGTCAATGCCTGACCTTGTGAATTAAAGTGGCGTTGTGGGATGGAGAATGGCTATTGGCTAGTGGCTAATACTTCATTGAGGAGTATTATCGGCGTATTTTGGTTGTGAACAAGGCCTGATCTCTGTTTGTTGTGGTTGCTTTTATATATATATATAAACATGAGATCTTGAATTTATTTAATTATATATATAATTTAAATAAATCTAATTTATCTAATTGATCTATACTATAACATGAGCTCTTGAATTTATTTATTTTTAAAACATATTTATAACATTTAAATGTTTTATTAAAAAAATAATACGATTTCACCGTAGTGCAATCACCAATCTAGTGTATATTCGAATAGCAACGAAGTTAGGCTGACAAACAAATAATGAGGATAGAAATGATATTCCATCAATGTTCACAAAAATTTTATTGTCAAAAATATAAACAACAATACCTTTTATTTGAAAGAAATCAATAAAAAAAATACATGATTTCTTGTCATAGCTGTCCATTAATGTTACAAGAATTAATAATTAACTAATTATGTGACTCGTGTGTCGCTGCGGATTAGATAATTATATTTTCTATAAAAAAATTATATTTATAGATTTTTCAATGCATTTCTATAGTTTAAAAAATATAAATTCAAATAAAAAATTTATACATACATGTAATCAAATAAATCAAAAACTATGAGTGTGAAAAAATAAATAAAAAAGTTATTAACGATTCTTACAAATAAAACTTGAAAAACCTTTTTTCAACCTATTTTTTTACTCAAAACACCTATAAAACACAGTAGAAACCGTGACAAACCTATCCATGATCTCAAAAAAATCACCATAAAAACTAAAATTAACCCGAATTCAAAAATTAATCTAGGCTCATATCTATTTTTTCACGAATTTAAAAGGTAAAAACACATAATATAAACTTTGTCATCAAATGGAACTATTTGTGATTTGACACAAATATTGTTTGTTATGGTGGTCTAAATTGATATCAATGACACTTTTTTCTCTCTATCGCTGAAATTCAATGACTTCTCTTTCTCTCCTCTCTCAACCAGGGACTAAAAAAATAACAAAAATAATTTTTTGTACTAAAATTAAATTGGAAAAATATTGAGGTACTGAAATTGTATAATTTATGTGATTTTTAAAGTTCAAGGACCAAAGTGCATCTATTGCGAAACTTATGGCATGTCACTCATGTTTAGTGCTTTTTTCATTTCAATCCTTCTTCTTTCAGTCCCATCTTTTCATGAGAATTCAAAATCAATTAGTCTTCAATTGAAACTAAATTGTGCTGGAAAAAAAAAATTGAGAACTAAATTGAAAAAACATAAATTTTTGCATAACTCATCTATAATAATGTGTTACAGGATGAACAATGAAGTCTCGCATGGTGAAAAACTCATGTCTTCCAGAGTAATACTTAGCTAGCTATTTGACCATCACTCCGTTGCTGGCCGAATATAATTTTTTAACAAGAAATTGAATGTATAGGCATTTGCAACATGTTTTATTTATATAAATAACATCAAGTGTAAATCAAAAGGTTTATAAACGCATATAATTAAATAAATCGAGAATCATCTATGCTATTAAATGGATAAAAAGTCATTAATGATAACTACATACGTATCTAGAAAAGTTGTGAAGCGGGTGTAAATTAAGATATTTGATATTGCAACATTGTATATTCACCGATTATGATCAATAACTTTTTTTATTGAATTTTTTTTCTATTTAATTAAATGATAGTATAAATAGTTACACATATAAAATTGATTGGATAAAATCAAAGGAAAAAAAACATCTAGCAAGGTTGCACTTATTATAAATACTATCAAAGAATAAATATTTTTCATCTTTAAAAATAAAATCCAATTATATAGAACATAAAAAATATAGGAATTATAATAATCTCTTAAAAAAATTAAATGCACATAAAATAATTAAAAAAACAACTACTATTTTAAAAAAGCTAAATACAAAAAATAAAAAATTAGAGAGAAGGGCATTCATTTTAATACAAATTAAAAATTATTTTTAAAAAAACATGATTTTTTTTAAAATGTCAAACGTTGTTGAATCTAACCTATTTAGAAAGGGCCTAAGTCAGGACCCTATTTTTTTATAAAAAATCCAAACAACGCTTCGTTTATTGAGGCAGATGACACGTTGCCTAGTATTTTCTAGATTTCAATCACCGTGGTGGCCAGAAAAACAAGGTCTATGTTTTTTTATCAAAAAATTTATTTTCAACCCATTTTAACCCAAAACACCTAGAAAAAATCCTAAAAACCTTGAAAAATTCATAAATAGCCTTTAAAAACAAAAAGAAATAACTATACAAAAAACCAATAATCAATCCGAAACAAAAAAAGTTTTTCTTGAGCTTATATTTGGTTTTTAAGATAATTTTAAGTGGTTTTTAAGATAATTTTAAGGTGAGAAAACACTTAACTTGAATTTTTTTAATAAAATAAAATCTTTTGACACTAAGATTGATATTTTTTTATGGCCAAACTTGGTGTTAATATTTATTTTTTCTCTCCACCACCAGAATCCAACGTCCTCTCCCTCTACCATCTCAAACTAAGGACTAGAAAAATAATAAAAATATTTTATTATTCTAAAATTGAATTGAAAAATTATTAAGAGATTGACCATGTATAATTTGTAAAGTTTGAGGACTAAAATAAACATTTTATGATAACTTTGAAAGCATCACTCATTTGTCATGTTTTTTTTTTCACTTTACTTTTTTATTTTTTATTTTTTTTAATTAACAAACTTGATTAAATTATCCTTTAATTATGTCCTAAAAGATGCGATTGTGAAAATAAAGTTGAAGATCAAATCAAAAACAAAATAATTTTGAATAATAACTCCATAATAAAATGCTACGAGGTGAACAATAAACACGTGCATGGTATTTGCACCAAAACATTTAAAAAATCTTTGTAATTAAAAACGTGATTTATTTCGATACCATTCAACTTTAAGGTATAGATAAAAGTGATATTCAAACAATGATTGTTTAATTATATCAAGCCAATTACAAATGCATTTATTTAAATTGTTGATTAAAATCATTGCTCTTAAAATTAATTTATTTCTCGATAGCATGGATCAAGTTAAGTTTATCATTGGCAAAAAAATTGCTAGAATATTGGCAATTAATTAAGATAATTTATTTGTTTCGATGTAAATAAAAATCATTACAGAATCATACGATCTACTTCACACTCAATTGCTCAACGTTTTACTTCTCCATTCTATAACCAAATCAAACAACTTTGAGATCCCCGCTATTCCAATTTTATGCATAAGTTGTCCATTTAATTTTCGACTTCGAGGTTGAACAATTATATATATATATATATATATATCAACAGTAATTTCATCAATATTAAATCAAAGTAAAATAAATTATTATTCAAATCTAAACAACAATCAATCCATGTTGATAAAATATTCAAAACTACCAATTAATATCAAACTCTTCCATAAAATTATAATATATTATCAATCATTTATTTATTCAAAGGAGAAAAATGGATAAATGACTTCATGTGCCTAAATACTAGTTTCAAGAAACAAAATAATATAATCTAAACTAAAAATAAACACAAAGAAAGAAGTTGTTGCGACAACATCGAGAACTAAACAATTGTTTTATGGAATCCTATATTTTTTAACTCGAAAAAAGAAAGAGGAGAGGATTTTTAAAATATATATATACACAGAAGGAGGACGGGGAATTGTTTTTACATGGGTACTTGAAAAAAAATATTTCTAAAATTTAAAATGTTCAAATCAACACCATAGTTATCTCGCTGATCTAAGGGCTGACTCAGTCAAGAAATCGGGTTTTAAATTATACGGATTAACATGGACTAACTCAAATCAATCCGGAAAAATTTTAAAAAAATATATTTAAAGTTTTAATATTTCATATAAAAAAATTAAATAACAATTTATGTGAATATAAACTGTACATGTTATAAATAATAAAGTTTAAAAGATTATTTCAAAAAAAATTTATTTCATATTAAAAAAACTTAACTTTTTTCTTGTGAATATAAAATATATATACTAAAGGGTTTCAAATATCACATTAAAAAAATAAGACATTATTTTAATAATTATATAGTGAACTTTGAAAAGAGTTAATAACCAATTAAAAAATATAAAAAAGAAGGGTCTCTGGCTAAAAAAAAACATTAAAAAAAAAGTCTCAACCGGGTTTTATCGAGTTGCCCGGGACACGGGTCAACCCGGCGAGTCAATCGGGTTTGCCGGGTCTTTTCTCATCCTGGTCATTTGTCCTAGCCGAACCGGTCAAGCCACCAAATCCCGGGTTTACCTGCCAGTTCGATCCGAGTTTAATATCTATGTTCAACACTTCTTAGAAAATTTAGACATAACCATATGAAGCTAGAGAATCAAGAATAATAATAAATTTAACATATAAAGAAATTCTTAACAGCTTATTTTAAAAGTGAACAGTGAAAAGCCAATATTTTTTTCACCTTGATACTCAATTTTTTCAAAGATTTTTTTTAAAATTTCTAACTTATTTTTTTTTTTAATTTTATCATTCAATATTAATTTTAATAAATGATGTATTTAATAATTTATTTCAATTTACTTTTTTATGAAATTATCTCGGTCTCATAACTTAGATCGCGAGTTTTACGGGTTAGACATGTTTACTCAGGTTATTTTTTTGTCATTTTTAATTAATTTTTTCTCAACTTTATCCTTTAACATTAAGTTAATTGAAAATTAAGTTTTATAATTATTATTTTATTTATTTTCTTTGGAGTTGTCATAGCCTCATGATCTAATTATGAGTTACAGGTTAGCTAGGTTGACTCGTGATTTTTTTATGATTTTTTTAATTGAATATTTTTTCTCAATTTCACCATTTAATAATGAGTGGATTAATATATATTTCGATTGAGTCATATCGGTTTCCTAATCTAGGTATGACAAGTTAATTCGAGTTGACTCGATTATTTTTTATTTATTTTTTTTTTCAATTTAATCCTTCAACATTGGGTTAATTGAGAATTGATATTCATTTTTTTTTAATTTGCTTTCTATATGGTTAAGATCTTATGACATGGATCGCAGGTTAGGCCAGTTAACTCTTGTTTTTTTTGTTATTTTTTAGTTTTTTTTTTCAATTTCATTATTTAATATTGAGTTGATTAAAAATTAGACTTTATAATTTGTTTCAGTTTACTTTGATGAGGTTATTTTGGTCTTATGACCTGGAGCACGAGTTTGGTTGGTTGACTTGAGTGTTTTTTTGTTTTGATATATTTTTCTTAATCTCGTTCTTCAACATTAAGTTGATTGAGAATTAAACTTTATAATTTATTTTAATATATTTTTTATGGGGCTATCCCGGTCTTATGACCTAATTTTGAGAGATTAACCCTAGTTGATTTGACTATTTTTTTTAGTTGAATATTATTTTTAATTTATTCTATCAATATTGGGTTAATTAAGAATTAAATTTTAAAAAAAATTTATTTGCTATTTACAAAGTTACCAGGGTTTTATGACTCGAGTAACAGATTTGAAAGATTGATCCGAATCAATCCAATATGTTGTAGTATCAATATTTAAAAAAAGATATCGCCTCAATTGTTTTTACTCAAACTATATTTTTATTAGTATTTTAAGTTGTTTTTAAATTTACCAAGTCAACCAAGCTATATTAGATTAATTTTCATATAATTTATTATTTTTTTACTAAAAATAGATTAACAATTATTGAATATTTTTTTAAATCAATTTTTTTTATATGAACCGCAACGAAAACAGTTATTTTCTACACATACATCTTCTTGATGACAAAATAAAATAAAGGTATAGTGCTTCAATTATCATACATCTGTGTTGTTAATTGAAATTTCGAAACCAAATCAAAACATGTTCATTTGAACACTTATAAATCATAAACTGCTCCCTCCAGCCAAATAGTAGTGTGATGTTTTTTTATTTAAAAAAAAAGAAAAAGAAAAGAAAAAAGCCGCGGTTACTTACAAGTTACAGCAGCAATGCTAATCAATCTCTCACGTGCCGCGACTGCCGGCATCTGTCCTTACACACGTGTGCCCCCTCAACCTCCCCCTTCTTATACTCTCTCTCTCTCTCTCTCTCTCTCTCTCTCTCCCTCTCTTCTCCTTACGAAACAAGCGCTTCTCTCGTCCTCTTTTAACAACTCCCGTCCTTCCCCTCTCTTTTCAACGCAGCTCGCCATGTCGGTCAGTAGCATAACGTCCTTGTATTTTTTTTTGTTCTTAATTTATTCTGAATCGAGCAATTTCGTCCTCTGATTGATTAATATGCATAGATCTATTTTCTGCTTTGCAATTTATTTTTTGTGCAATCTTAAAGCTTTGTTGCTTGCTATAAATTATTTTTTTGGTTTATTTGTATGCGTTGTTTCTAAAGATATTTTTGTTTGTTTGGTTACTGAAATATTAGATTTTCATTATTAATTTCTTATCTCGATTGATACCGATATGATTTGCTGTTACTAAAATATATCTTTGTTCGGTGAGGATGAGTGTATTAGTGCGGGATAAATCTTTCAATGGCCTCAATGCTTGCGACGAGGGAGTTTAGTGGCTTGGTTTGTATTACTAGATCATAGCAATCATAGGTTTATTTAATTTCTAGTTACGGATGTGGAGTCTAAGAAGGATTTGTAGTCCATTAGTTTCTCATAATTGGAGCTTTGATTGTGAAAATTGTGAGGTATCCTTCATTTTTGGCTCGCACAGTAATATGGAAATGAAATATTGGAGACTAAGCAAGATCCCACCAGTAATCGTTATTCTGATTGGTTTCTTCACTGTTTATATTAGATTGGGATGATGTTTGTGATTGTTTCTAAAACCATGTCTATTCATGCAAAATAATGGTTAAGTTAAAATTTTGCAAGGGAATTTTTGTTAACTGAGGTTTAAGAATATTTGGATTATAATTTCTCCATCTTTATTTGAATATGCTAAGGTGTAGCTGGGGCTAGTGGACCATTAAGCTACCACAAACCAGAAGCAAAAAAACTAGGCCCTTGAACTAAATATTTAATGTGTGAAAGTGTGATTGTGAATGGAGATGAGCCACCAAGCATACAAGAAGAACAAGAGGCTGGCCTGATTGCCACCACACATATTTTACCTTGCTAGATTTGGATTTTCAGTCAGTTTGATGCCCTTCATGTCTTTTGGTGCACTTTTCTTTGTCCGGAATTCTTTCACACGGTCTTTGCATTTACTTTTCTCTATTTCATCCCTTTCCTTCTTTCTGGATTATTGATTTTTTTTAGGGTTTCATTGTAGAGAGTTTTTCTTATTCTTAGACCTGGCAGTGGAGCAGCAAAGCTTATTTTTTTATTAGGGCCTTAGGGGATAGTTGATACCGTGAGTCACTCCTCTTTGCAAATCTATATAATATCGGGGAGTAGGATTTCGTTTCAACCTTACAGGCCCTTGCTTTGATGTAATTTTCCATAGTCATTCTATTATTCAAGTCTGAGATTTCTAGTTTATGTGCTGTGCTTGCCATCCTTATTTGTCATTATGGCTGCACAGGGCACTGATTTTTTCATTACTTTTTCTTTTTTGCAGGTAAAAACAGTAAAAGTCAGCAACGTTTCCTTAGGAGCATCTGAGCGAGACCTCAAAGAATTCTTTTCTTTTTCTGGTGATATTGAATATGTTGAAATGAAAAGGTATTGTGCTGTTCATTTCCATATTCTCTCCCCTACTCTTTCTTTCATTTTTCTTTGTTGTTTGAATACCATCTCTTATGCTTGTACAGTGATAATGAGCGATCTCAAATTGCATATGTTACCTTCAAAGATTCTCAAGGAGCAGACACTGCTGTTCTTCTCTCGGTAATTATATTTCAGTACCTGCATCACCACTAGATTAATGGGCCATTTCTTTTTAGGTGCATTGATTTTGCCTCATGAGTTCAATTAATGTCCTTTTCCCCTTGAAGGGAAATGATCACGATACTGCATCCTCTTTCATTGAGAATATTTGCTTCTGAAGTCATAGGATTTTGTGTGTTCAGATCATGCTTGAAGCGTTGTTGTTTAACTTGTAATATATTATGTCAGCAATGATCACAGGATGATCATCGCAAAACTGTCTTCCATTGGAAAAAAGAACATTATTTGTTTTTCGGAGCCTAATCTCTGTGATCCAATGGCTTCTCATATTTCTTTTGATAAGCAAAGGAAATTTATTAAAAAGGTCCAAGAGGGCTGTCAGTTTACATAGAAGGAAAAATTTATATTCAAAATAATGAGTCTATAAACTATGCTGTGTTGGTTACATTTGTAAAAGTTTCATCTGCATTCCGTTAACTTGAAGTCCTAATAGAGAAGCCTCTTCCCTTGCCAATGCCATTTCTGTTCCTTTGCAACCAAAATATAAGTTAATGAGATAGTACCTTAGCCATCTTGTTTCCTTTATAAAACCTCCACCCCTAGCTTCTCCTTCCAGAACTTGTGTATGACGAGAGTGGCACTCAGCACCATTCAATAGCTTGTAAAGTGCTTTTAGGTCAAAATTAGTGTAGCAACAGGTGTTTGACAAGATCCATCCCTTACGATGATAGCACCGATTCACCAACATTGTTCCCCTCCAATAGGTTATCAGAATTCAAAATCTTACTTCAAGCTGCCTCCCATTCAAAAGAACAATGTAGAGGGGACTTGGTCGTCCATATCTCACTAGTTTCTTTGGGAAATCAATAACCTCCTTAGTAAATTGCTTTCTTAAAGCTCTGTAAGAAAACTTTTCACAGATAACTGAGCTATTTTCGAAGTTGATAGGGTTTTCCTGAATATACATGGTCTGCTTTTCTTAACCAACATATTAGGTATTGTTCTAAACTGTTTTTTTATGTCAGGGAGCAACAATAGTTGACCTTTCTGTCACTGTGGCTTTGGATCCAGATTACCAGCTTCCACCTGCTGCTTTAGCAGAGCTCTCTGTAAGAATGTTGTACTGAACTTCTGTTGGCTGATAAACCCTAGCACTTTACTGAACTGGTTATACCTATACCCAACCATCTGCAGGCAACAGGAAATAAAGCTCCTGGTGATGAATCAGCTCTTCGGAAGGCAGAAGATGTGGTCAGTGGCATGCTTGCAAAGGGTTTCATCTTGGGCAAAGATGCAATCAACAAAGCAAAGGGTTTTGATGAGAAGCACCAGTTGACTTCGACAGCCTCAGCTAAAGTTGTTTCTTTCGACAAAAAGATAGGTCTCACTGAGAAGATTAGTGCTGGCACCACTGTTGTTGGTGACAAAGTCCGGGAAGTGGATCAGAAATTTCAGGTTTCTGAGAAAACCAAATCAGCATTTGCAGCTGCCGAGCAGAAAGTCAGTAGCGCAGGATCTGCCATAATGAGTAATAGGTACGTGTTTACTGGGGCTGCTTGGGTGACTGGTGCATTCAATAAGGTTGCCAAGGCAGCTGGGGATGTTGGCCAGAAGGCAAAAGAAAAGGCAGGAATGGCTGAAGAGGAACAAAAGAGGAAAATGGTGGATGACTTTGCTCAGGTCCACCTATCTGAGTCTCCCAAAGCATCCGGTGCAAGTGACCAGAAGCCGTCCAAGCCTCCACCTGCACAAGGTTTGATTCTTTGATTTACAGTTGTAAATTTTTCAACTAGAACGTTTGTATTTTATTATCTCTTGATTACTTGCTGGAGTTCTTTCAGCATGGAAAAAGCTGTGAATGTAGGACTGGTTGCTCCAATTAGTTGGATAAGATTGCATGCAATGTCTCGACTTCTTCCCCCAGAATGACAATGTACAAAATTTCGTTAAATCTTGGTGTTTCTGTTATTTTCTCTTACTGAGGGTTCTTGATTTCTAGTCATATACGAAATAAACTCACTTGATGCTATGCTAGAGGCATAGCAACTGGTACTCCCGGAGTCCTGGTCTTGTGACTTCATTTGGAGAAATGTTGGGCAATTTCTTCCTTCTTCGCATACTTGTAGTTCAGTAGGTGGATGCCAGCGTATGTTGTGCTAGGGAACAAAATTCAATTTCTCTACCTGCCATTCCATAATTCGGGATGCATGTCCATCCCTAGCCAGAAAGGTGTCTGCAGTGATGAACAGTACGTCTGAATGATCAGATTACGCAATTTCCATGTTATTTCGTCTAATTTCCAGTTCCTCTCTCTTCTCTGAATGGCTCTACTTCTGCATGAATCTCTGCTATCTTTTTGCCTAGTTCGGCTACTACACTGTAACCACCTGTAGAAATTGTTCCTCGCCTCAAAACACCGGTAGCACCTGATAGGCAAAAACAAGAATAAAGACATAAAATTACTGTATATTTTCTTGGAAAGAAGGAAACGAATGTCTCGCCCGTCAATTTCCCAACGGGAAGGTTTCTTTGAACGTTGAGATTAATTCCTTGTCCTATCTTTTTAATTTGCAACGTAAGCAAGTATAGCACTATACTTGATGATGCTAGATATTTGTTTTCTTGTATGGATAAATCAGATTTTAAAAAAAATATTCCGAAAGTGGTAGGAATTATAAGATAATTTATTGTATGATTACAACTCTTTAACCACCAACATTTAATTTCGCATTTCTTCCAATTCTATAGGTTAAGATGATTTTCAAACAAATAATAATATTAGTCCTTTTCATAAATACCGACAAAAATTCAATTTATTAACAATAAACTCCTCATATTTACCAAAAACAAAAGTCACAAAGTTCGAGGCATTTCTAAAAATTGAAAATCAATTCTATAGTGGTAACTAACTAACTAATAGCCACCAAACCATACTTTGTAATTGCCCAACTATGGGATTTGATATCAAGATTCCATTGCATGATTCGGTAATTACCCTACTATATATTATAACAATTAGGAAAAATCATGGAGGTACACTAGTAATATGAGCTCTTATTTATTTTAGTTTTTTTATTTTAAATTCATGCTAGACAATGATTTGGGATGAAATGTTTTTTTCTGTCAATTTCATTAATTTTATTTCTCAATTTCATGCTTTTTTTTTATTAGTCATTTATGTTGCTTTTGAACTTGACAAGTCAGTTATGTTGTATCAAGCAATATCCATACGATTTAATTTTAAAAAGTTAGGTAACAAGTTGAGTCGGGAAAATATTTTTTAATTAATTTCATTCTATTTTTCTTTGTGCAATTTTTTTTTTCTGTTATTCAAGTTGTTTTTAGACCATTTAAAGGGCTATTTTGAATTGTGTTCCAAACAACGTTTATGAAAAATCAAATTTTTTTCTTAAAATTATTTTTTTCTTTTATTTTTGGATTATCTTGATGTACTGATGTTAAAAATAATTTTTAAAAAATTAAAAAATATTAGCTTGATGCATTTTCGAGATAAAAACACTTTGAAAAACAACTGTTACTACTCTCAAATACCTCTAAGTCGATTGAATCTCATTATTATAACTTCCACATAATTTAATTTTAAATCTAGGTAAAACAAAAAGTCAAGTAGAGAGTTTTAAGTTTGACTCATTAAAGTAAGTTTAATAACAATGAATAATTTCTCAAGACCTATATATTTTTTAAGAAAAATGATACAACCTGCAGGTTAGGACCATAGAAAACAGTAAAATTGAAAGATTGAAACAGTTAAGATAATAGTTTGTTTACCGAAAAATATTTTTTTAAAAAAACAATTTTTACTAAAAATAAATTATAGAAAGTGAATTATTTTTTAATATTTAATAATGTCATAAAAATAAATTGGAGAATATTTTTCAGTATTTGATCAAGTCATAAAAGATAAATTAAAAAATAACTTATTAATATTTTATATTTTTTAAGTTTAAAAAAATTAAAAAAAAATTGATAAATAAAAAGGCTGAAGAATAATAAAATAATTTTATAAATCATTTCAAATAAAGTAAATAACAATCAAAATAATAGGAACCAAATTTGATAGATAAAAAATTTCAATTAAAAAAATAAGATAAAAACAAAAAACAAAAAAACAAAAAATAAAATTAATATAAAAATAAAATTCTAAGAGAAAAAAATATAAAAAAATATAGCAACCAAAAATTAAAGATTAAATTTGATATAAATAATAAATAACAAAATATTTTTAAATTTTTGATATCTCTATTTTTTTCTTCAAAATAAAATGAAATTTTTTTTCTAAAAATTAAATTAAATAATTTTTACTGAAAAATTTATTATTAATGATAAACAAGTATTTAAAAATTTTAAAAATAATTTTCAGAAACCAATTTAGGCGGCGACTAAAACCGAAAAGGTAAGAATAAGATCACCATGGCATCATGAAACAACCATGCAATTGGGGGTTAGGTTATCGAAGCAGTTTATTTAACAAAGATTAAGAAAAAGTCATGGGCAACTGCGACTGAGTACCTGATACCATCAGAGAGTACACGCCACACTACTTTCCAGCTGGCTTTCCCCACCCCAATTCGTGTGAAGTACGTACTGCCATAACTGCCATAACGGTCCACTTCTCCAGCTGGATCCCAATCACCGCTTTAGGCGCACTCTAACATACTTCATCGCTACAACACTAACGTACGCACTCCTCATAGCATTGTATTCTTGTTTCTATCCATATTTCTACGAGAAAAATCTCTGGCTAGTCATGCTTTTCAATAAAAACGATGAAACAAGCGCTGTAAACAGAGGTCCTCTTCGCCGAACGTAAATAAATATCATTGTTCTTAAAAAAATATCACATGGAATTTAATTAAATGAATACGTGCGAGTGTGTGTGTGTGTGTGTGTGTGTAAAACGCACGTGTAAGCAAGCAGACATCGCACGTGCGATGCGCTGTGAGAGACGGGCAGCAGAGGTAATAAAAAGAGAGAGAGCCAAAAAAGGCGGCTTAGATATGGGCGAGTTTTCGGTGAGAGTGATATTTGAGGGAGGTGAGTTCGTCGGCAGCAATCTCTTGCAAGTTTCCGAAACTTCGAGTCGCCAAGACATCGCCTCTTCGGACCTCACTTAATCCACCAATGCTCTCACTCGCTGCTTCTACCATCACAACTCAGAAAATAAAATTAATAAAAATAAAATACCAAAATATTAAAAATAAAAGAGAGTACGATTAATTCAGAATCTGCATTGTACCTATATGGTTAGAGAATCCATTAAACTGAGCCAAATCTGCAACAAACAAACAGAGATTTTCTTTTTCAAAAAAAGATAATTAAGAAAAATCTATAGAGTTAATGTTTTTAATTTATTAGTACCTGATTGAGAAGGAGTGTGGGAGACAAGGAAGAGGACAAGGAAACAAAAGAGGGTGAGGAAAGGAATAAGGTGAATGAGTTTCTCTGGTTTTGGAGGCGCAGTTGAAAGTACGGATGAAGAAGAAAAGAATCGGCGTGGTTTTGTTGATTTGTGATCTAAGTCGTCAGCGTCGGGTGCGAGTGAAGAAGTAGAAGGAGGCAGGTCTTTGAATTCTGGTTTAGTGTCGTTTGATAAAAGAGTATCGGCTCCTCCATGGGGGTGGAGCTTGGTTACTGGTGAGCCTAGAGATTGTCTTTGCATTCTTCAGAGACAGAGACCGAATAGAGAGAAGGGTTGCTTTGCTATTGATTTGTTTAGCCGAGTGTTCTTGATACGCTCTGGGTTCTTAACAGGAGAGTTGTTTTGTGAGCTGTTGTTTACTTGCCGGTTAATATTCTATGCCAATAATTTTCCTTTTTTATTAAAGATATTAGAAATTATATTTTTTTATTTATTATAAAAAATAACATATGGTTTCATATATAAAAAAGAAGCCATGGTATCTGTTTGATAAAATAAATGTTTTTTTTTATTTTTTTAGTTTAATAATTTTATTTTTTTTATTTAGTATTATTTAGTTTTTTTATTTGAAATGTATAGTTTTATGATTTTTATTTTCCTAAAATGTATTGATAGATATTGTTTTCCAGTTTTTTTTATATATAAATGGTTGTAATAATTTTTTTTTACAAGAGAGTTTTTGATTAAATAAAAATAAAATATTTTGGACCTTCTTGTAATTATGGTATACATTATCTTTAAAAATCTTGATTTATAATAAACTTTATTTTCTTTTAATTTTTGACAATGTCAAATATGGAATGAGAATTTGTTTTTTAATGAATAGGAGGGTCAAAGGTGGGTATTAAATTGTTACTGTTGTGTATGGGCTTTGCTTTTATGTTTTTTTTTTTTAGGGAAAAATAAATTAATTTTTTCAGTCAATTTGTTATGCTTTTTAGATTAAGGTTGGTAGGGTGGGGACTGAGTTATTATAAAAAAAAAAGTTTGTCGGCTATATGGGTCGGTTTCAAAGTTCATGTTAAAAAAAACCATCATTTTAAGATTTGTTTGATATTATGATACTCTCTGTTTTTTAAATTATTTTTTATATTAAAAAATTAATATTTTTTAGGTTTTTTTTTATATTTTTGATATACTAATATTAAAAATAAAAAAATATTTTAATATATTTTTAATTAAAAAATACTTTTAAAAGCATCTTATACCACGTTACCAAGTAAATTTCAAGGGTTTTTTGTATTTTAATTGTGTTTTTATTTTTTCATATAAGAAATAAAATTCTAAAGAAACTAAAAATAAATAAAGAATAATAGCAGAACTCACAACTAGACACACACGTGCACACACTCCCCAATTTTTATTTTTATTTTATTGTCAGCTATTAAAATGTGGTGGGCCGTGGGCATTATATCTGTCATGGTATTTTATCTTTTTGTAAGAAGTGATCCCTACCACCCAACTACTCATGTATTATCCACGAGTGTACTATGTTAAGTTTAGTGGATCCAGAAGTGTGACTCCGCGTATACGTCATCTAAATTTTACTTTAAAGAAATAAAAAATACTTCACTGTCATCTAAATTTTAGATTGAATTTAAATATACTTGTTAATCATGTTTTTAAAAGATTTTTTAATAATATATTACTAAAATATTAAAAAATATTGGTAAATCATTGCAACCACGCATGAAAACACTATTAACTAGAATAATATTTTATGTTTTTCTTTATTTTTTTAATTTTATTATTTAATATTATATTATTTTGAATATTATACTACATCATTCTTTTTTATTTTTGTTGTTAGGATATATACTAGTTTCATGAATTTATTTATTTTTTCTTCTTATTCTTAACCTTTAATGTTAGATTTATTGGAAGTGAACTTTTGTAATTTTTTTCGATTTGATTTTTATAAATTTATCTCAATCTCATGACTCGAGTTATTATCGGGTTAACCTAAGTTAATTCAAGTTATTGCTTTTCCGCCTTTTCTAATTGATGGATTTCATCATCAATATTGGGTTGGTTGGAAATTAGACTTTGAATTTTTTATTTTTATTTTTTTATGGGGTTATTTTGATCTTATGATTCTGGTTACAAGTTTGACAGGTTGATCCAGATTGACCCTGCTCATCCTTTTGTCCTTTTTTAATTGAAATTTTTTTAACTGGACTTCGTGTTTTTTTTCTACAGGATTGTCCGATTTCATAACTCATATTACAGGTTTTGCAGGTTGATTTGTCTTCTTTTTTTTTCCCGTTCTAATCGATTTATTTTTCAAATACACCCTCCAACAATTCAATCTTTTTATTTATTTATTTTTATTTTTATCATTCAATATTATGTTATTTAGAAATTGAACTTTATAATTGTTTTCAATTTGTTTTTTTTTTTAAGTTGTCCCAATTTCATGGATTTAGTTATTTCTTTTTTAATTTCAACCTTTCGAATTAGGACTATTGAAAATGAATCATTATAATTGTTTTCATTTAATTTTTATGAATTTTTCTTAATCTCATAATTCATGTCGCGTGTTTAACATGTTAGCTTAGATTGTTTTGAGTTGTTTTTATCCTCTCTCTTTTTTTAATTTTTTTCGATTCCATCATTTAATATTAGGCTGGTTAGAAATTGGACTTCATATTTTTTTTTTATAGGATTATCTCAATCTTATGATATGAGTTACAAGTTTAGCAAGTTAATCCGAGTTGACCCATGTAGTTTTTTTATCCTTATTTTAATTCAATATATATTTTTTCAATTTCATCATTTAATATTGAGTTGATTATGAATTGACCTTCATAATTTATCTTGATTTACTTTCTATAAAGTTATCAGGATCTGAGTAGCATGTTTAATAGGCTAACTATGATCGATCTAATATGTTATTATCTTAATATTTTTAAAAAAATATTATTTAATATATTATCATATAAATATGTAAAAAAAATATCGTTAATTATGCATCATACTCATAATTAATTTTTTATTAGAAAACACATTAGTAATATTTATATTTTTTTTATGTTAAAACAATTAATCTGTCTCGCAGCACAACACGGTAAAATAATCTAGTTCATTCTAAAATAAATACGTAGTTCACAGGTCTAAAGTAAATTATGTGTTTGCTTCCACAATATAATATGTCGTAGAGTGTAATCAACGTTGAGTGCATGGAAGATCTAAAGAATCATCTGTTATAGTAATCAACAGTAATCTCAAAAACACATGTTAATAAGTATTGAAACATTGAATTTATTTTAGAAAAATATTGACAGGGTTTTGTTATAAGTTTAAATCCTTACTAGTAAGTGGTCTACCGGTAAAAATTTAGAATTAAAGAGTTTATTTTTTCTGTAGTCTCAAGTTTAAGTCATGCGGCTACTAATATGATGGTCACTGCATGCTTACATGGTCATTAACTTCAGGGCTCATAGGACAACTCGAGGTGTACGCAAGCTGACTTGAACATCCACATTAATAAAAAAAAACATCTAAAATATTTAATTTTTATTTATCTATATCTCATTTCCCAAAATACAAGTGAATAGAAACCCTATTAATATTCAAAATGAAAATAAAAATATAAAAATTATTCCCTTCAAATAAAAAAACCTAATAATACTTAATGAAAATAAAATAAAATTATAATGTTAAAAATGAGTTGACTCGTTTGATATTACCAAACTTACATATCTATCATGCTATCTCATATTAACTCAATCCTAATTTTTTTTATATAATTTCATATTTCCAGATGTTTTTTTAGGGTATCATGATCCTTTTTTTTGTTCACTTAATTTTTTTTATCGTCTAATTTAAATGAAACCAATTTATTAAACTTGGTTAGGATTATAACTCGAGTATTTTTTTTATTTAAAATATGCTTACAATACTTAAATATTGTTTTTTCATTGAGAATAATATTAACTAATATTCTAAAATGCGTGAGAAAGTACTATAGCTTTTTCCATGTTTTTTTTTGTGTTTTGTCTTTCTTTCTTTTTTTTGCTCTTTTTTTGTTTTTCCTCTCTTTTTTTTTTTTTGGGTTTTACATGTTTTTTTTCCCAAGATTATCTTTTTTTTTGTGTTTTTTTTCATAATTGTTTTTGTTGATTGGTTTTTTAATATTGAACTGGTTGAGAATTTAGTTTTGTTTTTCTTTAAAACATTATGGATTACTATAATATTTCCCTACATGGTTTTTTTTATGAATTTTTTTCTTCTTCTTTTTTTTCTTTAAAAAATGGTCTTTGTTGATTTTATTTTTTTTCATATTGAATTGGTTGAGAATTTTACTTTGTAATTTTTATCTTTAAAATAATATGGATTATTTCAATGTTTCCCCACATTGTTTTTATTTTGCTACAGTATTTTCCCGTAAATTTGTTTTTTCAAAATTATATTTGTTGATTTTTTTTAAATATTGAGCTAGTTAAGAATTTATCTTTAACTTTCCCATATTTTTTTTCTATTTTTTTTCAAAATTGTCTCTTTTTTTAAAAATTTTTGGTGTTTTTTTTTTCAGAATTGTTTTTGTTAATTTTATTTTTTTAATATGGAGTTGGTTGAGAATTTAACTTTGTAGTTTTTTTCTTTAAAACATTGTGGATTGCTACAGTGTTTTCTGACGTGGTTTTTCTTATAATTTTTTTTCCAGAATTATCTTTGTCGATTTTATTTTTTTTATATTGAGCTGGTTGAGAATTTAGCTTTGTAGTTTTTTTCTTTAAAACATTGTGGATTGCTACAATGTTCCCTCACATAATTTTTTTTGGTTATGATTTTTTTTAAAATTATCTTTATTGATTTTATTATTTTTAACATTGAGCTAGTTGAGAATTACAGCTGTAGATTTTCTCATGAAACACTATAGACCTGCATGATTTTTTTCCTTTTGTTTTTTTTGTTATGATTTTTTCTAAAATTTTCTTTGTTGATTTTATTTTTTTGATATTAAATTGGTTAAAATTTTAGCTTTGTAATTTTTTTTCTTGAAAACATTATGGATTGCAACAGTTTTTCTCCATATAATTTTTTTTTTAATTTTTTTTACAAATCCACAACAATACACAAGCTCACAGCATCGCGCGGGGACATCTAGTAGACCTACTAAGTAGCGTGAAACCATATCTATTTCAAGGACCATTTGAGAACTATAACCTATATTAAGATCTTTTTTATTTAGAATAAAATTGAATTAATATTGTGAACAACTATGGTGAAACTTACATAAAGACAAAATAAATCAAAAGACAAAAGTAAGATTCAGTGGAATGGTTGAAAGTGAAGATGTAACGAGACAATATTACGGTGTTGTGTCCCTCAAATTAACTAGCATTTGTATAATTGAAATTTCAAACCAAAAAAGTTGAAGCACATTTGATTGCAAGAGAATCAGCAATCCATGTAGATTATATATCTACCGAAGGCCAATGTCTTCATTCTTGAAATTACGATCACTGCTTAGATAATTTTTATTTTATTTTATAAAAATAAAAAATAATATTATTTTTAAAAGAAACCATAAAAAATAAAAAAAATCAATGAATTTTAAATGAGTTTTTTCTCAGCTGATTGGATTCCGAATGAATTCAAATTTTTAACCAGCGCATATGTATATTATTTATGTTGCATTAATTTGTGCACAAAATATTATTTTCACCAGCGCATATGTATATTCGTAATTATATATAAAATCATGAATATAATACCCGTAATTTATTTAATACATGTATATTTTATATATTTTCAATTTAACTTTTTTAAATAATTTTTCCTACTTAACATTTTGTTCTCTTTTCCTAGTATAAGTTTCCTATTTTTTTTGGTTTTCCTTATTATACTATGTTTTCAATTTTTTTTTTCAATTCAATATCTAATCTTGTGTTTTCTATACAACATATTCAATAAACACTTTCTATATAACACATTTTCCCTCACAAATCACATAACTTTTTATTTTTATTTTTTTACAAGTCTAAAAAATACCACCCATCAAATAATTCTTGGTATCAATTTTACTATTTAACTTTTAAAAATTCTAAATGAAGAACTTTCATCTATTTTTAAGGCTTTCCATTCATATTTTTATCCAAATTATTTATTTTTGCAAGAAATGATGTTATTTTGTTGAGAACTTAACGTTTTTTTTTATCAAGTATTTAAACAAAAGTCATTAATTGAAATATCAAAATAATTTACTGGTAAAATTGATATAGAAAATAACTTAGGTATGAAATTGATAATATTCTGATAGTTTAGTGATGCATTTAATATTTGTCCTTTTTTTTTCTTATCATATCTCTGAGAGAATGATGAGAATATCGATTATTTAAATTTTAGAGACCATAACAAACATTTTATGGTCTGTTTACCTTTTCGATTAGAAAATGTTTTTTGTGAAAATTCATTTTTTTTTGTTTTAAATAATTTAATTTGTTTTTAAATCATTATAATATGTATCAAAAATAAATTTTAAAAAATAAAAAAATATTATTTTATATATTTTTAAATAAAAGAACACGGTAGCGCAGTAACAAACGGGCTCAGCGGTGCACAAACAAAAGAAAGAGAAGTTTCTTGAGAAACAGATACACAAGATGGTGCTATGGGAGATCACATTGGGAACTGCGTATTTTTTGGGTTTGAAACGGGCTTACAAATTGGCTTCAAGGATTCAACTTAGGGTTATAAGCCCCAAGTACCCTAGGATTCGTCAGTTTGTTCAGAGGTATGTGCTGTTGCTATTTTGTCGAAATGTTGTTTAATTGACTAGCTCTTTTGATGCATTTGATTCTTGCAAGTGAATGGCTCTGTTTTGATGACACAAATGATCTAATCAGTATTTGATCTATACGTTTCTATAGAAATTGATTAGTGGAGTGCTTTTTCGTTGATCATTTTACTTATTCTTTTTTGTGGGATTTTATAAAGATATATTCGAAGTAGCTGCACCTATGTTCTTATGATCTTGCTCGTCTATGATTTGTTTGATAGAGATTAGGGAGTGCCTGGTTTAGACATAATTCAATTTCCCCATTACTTTTTAAGTCTCTAACCATTTAATACATAGTTCTTCGAGGAAATTGGGGTGGTTTGAATGAGGTTGTCATAATATCGACACAAACACACAGGTATTGGCAGTATATATCCTTAATCTTGTTGATTAGGATGCCAAATGGATTTGATTTGCTTAAAATGCAATGAAAACCCACACTGCAGTTTTTCCTCTGCTTCAGGAGCATGCATCAGATGCATTGAGTTCCATTTTAACCATTATTTTCTTTGTTCAGTGACTAACCGTTGCTTCTGTAATTTCTCTCTGTTGTCTTCTGTATATAGTTGCGCAATGTGTATTGGCAGCATCTCCTTAGTGGGTCGCCTTCCCTTATGCTATAGTTTTTTCCAAACATGCATGCACACTATAGAATGGGTTTGCTGAACTTGTTTCATTTTCTCTTTCAAACCATCATTTCCATAAATCACTCTCTACTTCAAGGGTGTAAAGAAGTGAAAGCATGCTAAGGGGGTGTCTTTTCTAATTTGAATTCTGACATAATTGACTATACGATTTTATACCAGAAGGTGGTTATATGCCTTAAAGTCCTCGCAATTAGAAAATTACGGTATTTTAAGCAATCAGTTTTGAGATAGAGGTTTGGAAAAACTTCTTCAATATTATACCATGGATTTTGATAACGCATATCAAACATTAACAGAGTGTATACTGTTTGATGTCCAGACAACTATTTGGACGTCTATTAAAGATTTGAATAGATGAAGTCAATGCAATTGAGACATATTTGGATACCTTAAACGCTTGGAAGGTTCTTTCAGTGTGACTATACTGCTGCTAAACTTTCTATTTTGTTACCAGATTGGCTTAAATGCCATTTTGTACAGTTTGTGCATCTCTTACTTGCTGGTGCTACTATCGCTGTTGTATGTTGTGTATCATTATGCTGCTAGTACGTGTATATCTCCATGCCTCTAGTTTGAAACTACTTCAGGGCTTAAAAAAACCTCATATTTTCCTTTCTTTTCCCAACTTCATAGACGAACACGTGCTATTTTTGATGTTGCTCTGAAGGTTCACCTGAATGTACAGCAAAGAGACATAGAGGTTGGTCGAAATCTTGGTAACAGGATTCTGAGGTGGCTGCACCAAATGAAACCTTTCGCTCAGATTCATGGTCCCTCACCTGAGAAACCCACAAATGGTGCTAGCTCAAATATGAATGTTACAAACCAGGTAACCAACACTTCCCACCTAAAAGCTTCGGGCATTGGCCAGACATCTAGATGCCAAGAATCTTATAGGCACCTTTTCACCTCAGCAAGGAGTACGTGGTCAAAACCATTTCCTTCCATTGCAATGATGATGCGACCATCAAGACCTGCTGGGATTTTTACACAATACAGGCACTTGAGCATCCAGGGCCCTGAAATGTCAAGGCCATACTACAATATTGGTGGTGGATGTGGGTTTCAGGGGGTTTTCCGGAAGGACATGATGCAGTATATACTGCAAAACTAAACGTGGTAGGTATTTTTTATTTTGTGTTTATTGTGGAGTCTGGCTTGATTCTGAGATGGACCTGTGCTAGAAGTTGGCTGAGGTGTAATTTGAGGGGACACAACGTAGTCATGCTGAAACTGATAGCCGAAACCATTTTTCCTATGATTCTTTTCCCCTTTTGGGTAATAAATTTCCGCTTTTATTTTCTGGTTGTTGTATATGCTTTAGAGCTCCTTTTTTCTTAGAATTTGCATTAACTTGACCTCAGTGATATCCTGTTGAATGTTTTTTGAGTTGTACGGCTGCTCAAACAATTATATATGATGCTGATGACTTATGAAATGGCGCATATAACAATATTAACAAGTTTCTGAACCTATCAATCAATTATATATAATAAAAACAACTGCCATTTTTGTAGTATTATTTTGTAAGAAATCAAATAACAACATCAAGTATTCTTTACTGCTGGGATTTTGTTTCGCATGGTACAATCCCCGGGCCCATGTGCTGTCGAACCACCAGCGAACCCCGCCATTTAGTGGCATCACTCTCTGAAGCCAGGCCCACACTGTGCCTGTTTCGAACAAACCCTGCTGTATGAAGCCTAGACCGATGTCAGCTACTCATCTGGCCAGGGATTAGCGATTTAGCGTGACTTACCAAATCGTGCCCTGTCCTGAACTGGTTGCGGCCAGCATCACACTGTGCTGCTTCAAATGAGGCCCTGCTCCGTGAGGTCGCTCTACTAGCCAGGACCCAGTAGCAGAGTAGGCTGCCCTGAGATGCCAGCACTATCCCAAGCAATGTCAGGCTTGTATGGACCTGAAAGAGCACCCTCTGGTTCAGTCCAGTTCCATCACTTTGGTGCCCCTACTTGGGTCAACTCACAAGCCACCAAAAATGACAAGGCCATGGTGGTTAAAGCCCACTTCTTAACTGTGTATGGCTTGCATTAAAGCCCAAATACATATCCACCCGTTTTATATTTCTCCGGCTTTGGAAAGTAGAAACCGGCGCCTGCACTTTAGTAACCTCTTCTCGTTCGAAAGAAGAGAACAGGTGCGAGATCATCTTAACCCTGTCGTTTATGATCTTACTACTGTCTTACTGTTTTTTTTTTTTGTATTGAATTACTCGTATTTTTATTTATTTTTTATAAATTGGGATCTTACAGCTCTGTGATTTTGCTCTAATATGGTGGAAACAGTAATGAAAAAATCGATTGATTGGCTTCAATTTTAAGTTGGTGAATTCCCACTTGATTGATTGATTGAAATCATTTCTTGAATTTCATATGGGTGTTTGTATCTGGGTTGATTAGTCTAATGACTATGAGGATTGAAATGAGTTGCTGGGTTCTAGAAGAATGTTCTTCTGGACCTTAAGCTTCGTAGTTTTATGACATTGTTGGTGTTTGTGTTTAGCAGACTTAGGCTTTGAACAATTGATTGTATCGGCTGTCTTAAAAGAGGTACTACTAATTGCTTTCATTTCCTTAAATGAGGTAAATGACCGGGCTTATTATTATTATTATCTCCGAAAATGAATTTGTAGGCTAGTACTCAGCTTTGATCATTGTGATTGCAATGATAGTTGGCAATTGAGTATGATTGTGTATGCTTGGTGTGGCAAGTCTGATCCCGATGCATGAGATGTGGATCGGGTAATAATTCAATTTTTTTGTTTAGTGTTCATGATCCTCCTGAGTTGTTTCTTATTTCCAAACTCCACATCGTTTACACAAGCAATGAGGTGAAAATGCTCAGGAAGCATGTTGTGGCTAAGAGTGGGAAGTCTTTCTGAAGTTAAATTGGAATTCTTTGGATTTAGCATTTTGGAATTTGATAATTCTACATTTATTGTGGATCATGGAGCTTAAATTCAATCCAAAATTAATCTTGTGTAAGCCAACTTCTTTATTGATGGTTCTCATTACACACAATAAACCAGAAAGACATTGTTTTCCTCGTTTTTATAGGCACCTCTTTTCACATCCTTCACAGCCTGATTTGTAGAGTCTGTTTAGCTTGAGGAAGAAGTTCTCTTTCTTTTGCATTTCCTTCTCATATTTTTAGTTTTTGCTGCATCTCCTTGTGTAAGGTTTTGTATGTAGTATTGTGCCACCTTTCTCTTGTTCTTTTTTTAATTATATCTTGCTTGTCCAAAGATTTTTTTTTCTTTCCCCTTTCTGGATGTTGAATTAGTATTTCATGTTCTTACAGGCACAAACAACTGCAAACACTGGCATGGAGTTGGCAGACAGAGCAGTAGGGTTTTTGTTATCTTTAACCAGTATATCTATCTTCACTTATTATACTTTCTGGGTTATCATTTTGGTGAGTTCAGTTTTTCATTGATTTGGATCCTCATATTCAATGAACTTGTCTTTAGTGTTTACTCTTAATCTTGTGGTTTTTCAGCCATTTGTAGACAGTGATCACTTTGTCCACCAGTATTTCCTTCCACAAGAATACGCCGTACTTGTACCTGTATTTGCTGGCATGGTGCTTCTCTCCTTCTTATGCGTGTTTGTTGGATTTGTGATGCTTAATTCCAAAAAGAAGAAAGCATAATGCAACCACGATTACCATTTTGCATATTCTAATACATTTTACACTCACAAACCTTACCTTCTCTCGTTGATAGATTTGCAACCCAGAGTGTTTTTCTTGTGAGATTAGAGCAATTATAACATTATTGTGGCATTAGATTTCTTGCTTGCAATGACTGATTCTTCCTTATTGACTATCATTGCATCGTTGACACGAGCAGTTTAAGAATATGGCTCAATTATCAAGTTTCTTGTGACATGTAGAATATTAAGCCAGAACATCCAGTTCTGAACTGAGTTTGTTCATTTTACTCTCTCTTTCAGTTCTTTATTGCTTCGAGTCTATAAAGAGCATGCCTCCAATTTTTTATGTTTTTTATGGCCCATTCCCCTCATTCTCAGAGGATAACAAAAGGTTTTCTGGTTTATACAGTTCCTCATTAATTTGAGCCTCATGCATCCTTAAATTCGGAAATGACTCTGTTCTGTCTAACGATTGCTGCTCAATTAGTTCACAGCCTGATGGAGTAGTTCTAATTCCAGGGATTTCTCACATTTCTCCTCTAATATCAAAAGAAAATTCAGTCGTACCATCATCAGGGTTCTTTGCTTGGTTATCAACCGATGTTATTGTTTACTTGCAGCCAAGAAATACCAAATTTCTTGGTGATAATGAACAATTTCGTTTTTTGTTTTTTTACATTTTGATCACTGAAACATTTTTTTTCTCTAACTTCTTCATTTCATGTGATGTTTGTGATAAATCACGTGTTGATGTAGTCTTCTCCTTGTATTTTCTTGACAATCCAAAGTATGTAAATAAAATTTCTGAAATGAATTAGAGGTAAATTTCATGAAATAAGATTTAAATTTGTTGTATTAAAAAGAATTAAAATAAAGAGGACGAAAATAAAAAACAAAAAACTAACTGGGTTTCTCAACTTTGCCCAAAAACTTCATTTTCTTCTAAAAATTCTTTACTTGCTCATTTTTAGTCCTTTTAATTTTATAATTTTATATTTTAATCCTAAACTTTATTTTTTTAAGTTTGAGTCTCTAAATTTTGACAAGAAGAGAGAAAATAATTAGAAATGAGAAAGGAAAGTGGTTGATTCATTACATTCCAACATCAAAAAATATGGAGCTTGGTTGTATTGGGTTCTTTTTGACAAGATGAGTATTATTAAGGTCCTTTTGAATTTTTATCTGATTGAGACTCGAGATTTTTTTTATTCGGTTTAATTTTATATATATATTTTTTATCAATTTAAGGGAGTTGAGATCGAAAATGATTTTATTTAGATATTTAATAATGTATTTCTAAGTTTTCAAGGGAAAAAATATTTGAAAAATTGGTTTTCAAGATTCAAAAACTTATATCTTAATTTTTCAATCACCTTTGATTGTTAGAATTTTTACTAATAGATGATATGTCATGTTTTCATGTTGTGGCGCCCTCACCATTAAACAAAAAATAGTAAAAAAAGCCAAACCCATGGACTTGCAAGTTTTTTTTTTTTTTTTGATCCAGATGCTTGGTTCAAACATGAGCTTCTTTTTATTAATCCAGGTGCTCGGGATCAAACATCTAGACCTAGACTCCTTATTTGTTTTTATATAGCTTTTTAGTTTGTTTTTAATTTTTTTTTAAACTTTAATCAGATTAATTATAATTCAATATTTTAAAACATTATTCCATTAAATACCTTTAATTTTGTCTTGATTTTCAAATAAGATTATAGAATTTTTGTGATATTAGCAATCAATTCATTAATTATTTTATATGAACCTATTAAATTTATGATCAAGAATATTCAATAAAAAGAAAATTTTATATTTTGTTATTATAAAAATTTTACAAGATTTTCTTAAATTAATTATTTGAAGTTCTCAGACAATCCAACATATGCAGAAGTAACTCAAGACACCTGCGAGCTCAAATAAGAAGAAGAGGGGATGGTTTCAGCGCACCATTGATCACTATGCACACGTGAATGCTTGATCGAAGAGCTAACGGTCACAACATTCACAAATAGTGGATTTGCGATAACATGTAATTTTGGACAATTAAGTATGGATATATTATAATTAGATGATGGTTTGCTTTAGATAAATTATATTGATAGTTTAACAGATATATTTATAAACCAGCAAAATATGTTTAAGTTCAAGAGTAGGTTTGGTTGCGCTAAACCAGATTAACAGCTCAAAAATACCATAATTTTTTATCCGATCATTGGATCTTGCTCAAATTTTTACAGGAGTTTTTGAAGGTTGTTTTTCTAGGAATAGCTTGGAATCATTACTTCAACTATCGGATATTTAGATTTTGAATTAAAATCTCATCACAGGGTCTCGATTTTGATTATTTTTGTGATTTTCATTGTTATATTTGGATTTCATATTTTTTTTCTTTGTAATTTTAGATTTTTATTTTGTTTTTTAGTTAAAATAAAATTTCTATTCTATTTAATACTTTATAAATCTCCTAAAAAAAAAGACTTGAAAATAAAATAAAATATGCGTAACTTTGCAGTCATTTTTGCTTATTAAAATTTATGTGTTTTTTCTTTGGTTCTCGCTTTTCACCTGAATCAGAAGATCTCAAACCTAAAATTCCAAGCATGTCTCGAAGGAACAAGAAGAGAAATATAAGATTAAAAATGCATACATTATTCTGACTCGCCTGAAACACCAACAGGTTTTTGTAACAAACTCATAGCCCTGCATAATCCTCAATGCACTGAGGGTGCTGGAAAGAGGATAAATCTGCCCAAACTGTTTCCAACACTGATTAACTCGCATGGTACAATACATAAATCGACATCTCACTCATTATCAACATTTTCTTGCTATGCAAGTGGATTCCTTCTTTAAAAAGCGCGAAACACCAACTAGAATTCTTATGTGTTCAAGCGGTCTTTCAATCAACCAAACTCTTAAGAGGATATGGCGAGGCATTGCATTCATGTTTCAGATTTTATAGCACAAGTTGCTGAATGTAATGCAGTTGGAAAGCATCACGTCATCAGTGCAGTTGGAAAATGTCTTTTCATCCATTTAATCATCTTAAAAGAGTTGAAAAACACCTTTTTGCGTGGTAAACTGTCAACAATCTCACTGCTGAAGTATTACGGTGGAGAAGAAAATATAAAGAACAGGGTGTCAAGAGTGTTCTTTGTACCTACTGAGATGATAAATCCTACCAGGATAACAATTAACAAAGCAGTCTACCTCTTAAAAGTTATGCTAAGTAAATCCGGATTCACTCTGTTGGTTTGTTGAATTAAGATTAATTTTAATGGCGCTAGGCACATTTCAAGCAGAATCCCATATTCAAAGTGTAGACAACAATTCAGCATTCCACGCAGTTTCATACAAAACAGAAGATCATTTCCCAGAAAAGCTAGTGGTTTTTGAGAGTGATATGAACCAACCAAACAGAACAGAACATACCAGAAATAACACCAGTTGCTTCAAACCCAAGAATTATCAAAAGCAGCTGACGTGATTGCCTGCGAAAACTCCTCGAAACTTATTCTTCCATCCCCGTCCGTGTCTGCCTCCTTGATCATCCCTGTCAACTCCTCTGCGGTAAGGGCATGCCCTAGTTTTGCCATCGAAAGCGCCAACTCGGCTGCTGTAATAAACCCATTACCATCTCGATCAAACATCTTGAACAGATGCTTTAGCTGCTCCTCACTATATGGTGACTTCTCCGGAAGCAGCTCTGGTGCTACCAGAGCCACAAACTCTGAGAATTCAATTAAACCGTTGCTGTTTGTATCTGCCTTCTGAATTAAGGTTTCAAGCTGATCAGGACGAGGTTTTAGTCCTAAGGACCGCAAGAGTGAGCCTAACTCAAGCTGCGTTAAGCTTCCATCATTGTTTCTATCAAAAGAACGAAATATCTCACGTAGCTCGGCGATTTGCTCAGCATCTAGCTTCACAGCTGGTTTCTTGTTGCTCATATTGTCAACAAAAAACAAAAAATCTCTCTTTTCTACTCACTTTCTTCACAGTTTGTATCTTTAATTCTTATTAAATATGATCAACTCACTATCCAGCTATTTATTGGAATAATAGTGTCCTAACACAAAAGGCTATATATAATACATTTGAACAAACAAGAAGAAAAGGGGCAAATATTTGGCAACTAATGAATGTCCAAAAATTTGCAGTATGAGAAATTCTATCTGGATAAAATAATTTTCACCTCTTCTCTTGATATGAGGGTTCGAGTCATACCTTTCTTTCTTTCATTTCCAAGATTGATTCACTTCTATCGGACTCCCATTGTTTATCTATCAATTGTAAGCCCCCCCTCTCTCTCTCAACAAATCTTGGAAATAGATGACTTCTTTTTCCGTGACCAATAAGAAGAGATTTGAGAGATCCAAGATTGCCTTGATGATCGTTCTTTCTTGCCTCCACTTTAGATGGATCCTCACCCAACCCAACGAAGGAAAAAGAAAATAATAATTAAAAAAAAACAAGGGGGGAATAAGGAGCCAAAAATTGAGAAACTTTGGTGATGCTTCTTTGTCTTAAAATGATGAACACGTAGTATATGTTGAGACTTTTCGTAATTTTTGTCAGTTGGTGAATAGTCAACTCCAACACCATAGACAAAGAAGCATTCCACGAATCAATAAATGGCGAATACAGATATTCCATGAACTTCGTTTTTATTCATTTATTTTGGTGTTTGCGAAGAAGAAATCCAAAGCGGCAAAAGAGGCAGCAATTCCGTGATTGGTGCAAGTCTTTTTTGCTGGTTTAGCTGCAGTGTCACATTCTCCTGGCTTTTGCCAGCCTTTGTTTTTTTTTTTTCCTGTCAATTAAATCAATGCTCTTCCCTTCGTCGGGCAATCCAAGCAAGTGGGTGTATTTGCATACAAGGGGGAATGGAAACAAATCAAATTTTGGCATTTGGTATTTTGCACCAATCAAAGATTTTTCCCATTTGAGCATTTACCAGAAAAGAAAAAAAAAACATTTTACTAAAGAAGAAAGTGGATGCGGCGAGGATAAAGCGTGTAATGAGTGTGGGTATGCAGAAGGAATGTGGGGGCATGCACCGAGGACGGTGATGTCGGTTCGGACTTGAATTATTTGGTTTTGAGGACGACTCATTAATAGTATAATAATATTAATCATTGGATTTTTTAAAGGACAAATGCAATAATCCAACCTAGCTTGTCCGGGCGAGAAAATTTTAAATAACTAGACATGTTCGTCCTCAAGAAACAACAAGAACATGGAAAAAACGAAGAGGATGATTGACGACTATAAACAATAAATTCGTTCGTTCGATGTCATGGTTTTGTTATTTACTAGGCTCTGGTCGGCGCTTCGGTTTGGATAAAAAATATATAATTACATGAAAAAATATAAATGTTTTTATTTTATATGCATGTGATGAAATATTTAAAATGATAGTAAAAAACTTTATCAATAAATCAAAATAAATTAATCAATTACCATAAATATTAATAAATAAATAAAAAATTAGTATGACTTATTCAACCAAGTGAATAAACATCAAATTAATTATCTTATTCAAATGGTGATCTGGTTAAAAAATAAAACACATTCATCAATTTAGGCTTGCCTAACCCTATCTTAAATGTAAAAACAAAGAATTGTTAAAGGGTTAAATTAAAAGAAAAAATTGAGGAAGTGATATGAAAGATAACGACAAATTATATCGACTCAGGTTAACACATAAAATTTACAAACAAAATAATGAACTATAATATGAATTCATTCCACAATATCATAAAATTTCTTAATTAAAAAATCATTTACTTTATTTTATATGTTTTCTTTTATTTATCTTTAAAGTTAATTTTGATGGCTAACCACGTATGATTTTCATTTTTCATCTATAATTTGAGAGGAGAATATATTCAAAAATAAATTACAATAATCTCTTTTAAATACTACCTATTTAACTAGCGATTTGTCGTAATTTTTTTTTTAAGAAAACTTGGGTATACAAGTTATTTTGATATGTTTGAACTCAAAGTGTAATCAAATAAATTGATAATCATTTATGTAAAAAAAAAAGTTGTTAATAATAACTAAAAAAATTGAAAAAAATTAAAAGATGAATGTAGATCAAGATATTCGATCCCATAAAATAAGAGATTTACTTATTTATGTCTACTAAGTTTGTTTATTAAAATTAATAAAAAATAATAGAGATAAAAACATATGAAACTAATTGAATAATATAAAAGAAAAAAAATCTTATGCGAGGCCGAACAAATTAAAAATATTATTTTAGAATAAATATTTTTTAATAAAATAAATCTCATCTGTATAAAATAAAATAAAAATTCATCAAAAATTAAATACAAACAAAAAAATTAAAAAAAAACATGCAAAACCCGTGACATAAATCATGAGACTCGAATAAATCGATAGAAAAGAAATTAAAAATAACCAAAAAATCATTTTTTTAAAAATAATGTAGAATGATAAAATCATAAAAAGAAATGAGAAAAAAAAGGATGCTGAATCACATTAATTTTTCAAACCCGTGAGTCGGTGTCATTACATCAGAAGAATCACAAATGAAAAAACCTTAAAGCTCAATCCCTAATAAATCAAACATCAAAAGATGAAATAAAATAAAAAATCAATCACGAAAAAAAAATATACTTAAAAGAATGATGGTGGAAATTGAGATTAAAAATAAATTAGAGGACATAAAAAAGATTTAAAATGAAGGGTTAAATTGAAAAGAAAAAAACTTTAACAAAAGAAAAAATAAATCAAAAAAATAAGGGCTAAATTGAAAAAAAATAAAATAACATAAATTGTGGTTGAATGATGAAATTGAAAACCAACAAAATTTTAACAAGAAAAACAAGAAAAAAAATCAGAAACCAAAAGAATAAGGACTGGGTTGAAAAAATAATATATGACAAATTGAAATTTAAAAACTAAATTGAAAACATAAATTTTTTATATAAAAGAGATAAGAATGAAAATATGAGATCAAAAACATAAGAACCGAAACTTAAAAACCAAAAGAAATGAGGACAAATATGTACTTTCTCTAGAAGAGAATAAAGAAGAAGAAGAAGAAGAAGAAAAGAAAGAAATGACCACTTTTGACAAACCATGCCAATTTAACTTTGAAATATTTTATAACACATTGGATAAGCAAGAGAAAACAAATCCAAATAGATCCCAATTCATAAGACCATGCTAACATAACTTACAAGGATGAAATTAAAAAACAAAAATTAACTTCAATGATAGAAGTGCAAAACAATAACAATCTCAAGGACATGAAAGGAAAATATTAACTATGAACTTTGACGTGAACTAGTAAATTAGAGAGGATGGATAGGAGGTGGGTGTACCGTAAAACACCCATTTGCATGCTGCAGAACATTTGCTATTTTTCCCCCTATGTTTTGTCAATACTAAATTTTCTGCTGTCGAATTCTTGTTTTCAACGGCTTTGCTTACCTTCCTACCTCACAGCTTTATGCAGTACAATTTTCTCAAAGAACACAGAATCATGTCTAAAGACTTAGCTCTGGAGACTTCAAACGATAACGAAACTACACTAGAAAGATCTGTTCTAGGCATTGCATAATTTTAAAATAGCTGGCAACTGTGTATTTTTTTACCACCAAGAAAACAAGAGAGTTTCAGTGAAGCAAATAAATAAAGTTTTGTTCACAGAACTGTAATAAAGATGCCTCATGTTGAACTCCTCAAACTTAAGTCAGCTAAATGAATGTGATGCTATTTGTGTTTTTCGAGTTAATAGGCATCTAGAATTCGTTTATCAGTACCAAAGTCCTATATTTGGCTCAGCAGACAACCATACACATGATAGGCAGCCAATTCATTTGAGTACTGCCTGCCCATTTTCATTTTCATCTTAATCTCTTAAAACTAGAGGATGTTCCCATACACCTCCTGCCTAATTACAACAGCTATTAGGCATTTTAATATCATCCTTTCTAATAATAATCTTACTTGTATTCCACTCAAAAGTAGAGATACTCGTTTAGAAAATGTGCACTCTTACAATTATATTGGATCGGGGGGTTTCAAAGTAATCTCTTTTTCTTGGCCTCCCAGAAACTACAATCTAAGCATCTTCTTCGTCATTTAAGCCATTCCCCTTTCTACAAGGTCTAGTATAGAAGAGAAGACACTGTATATCCACATTATATAGCACTTTGCAGAATGTACCTGGCTAATGGCTACAGTTCTAGAAGAGGACTTCCTTCTTTAGCAAGAACAAAAAGACCACCATCCCCTCTTGAGATACGGAGATCCTCATCAAGGTAGGTAATAAGAAGCCAGGAGCTTGCTTGTTGGCCTGGAATGGGTACCTTAAATGGTGGCTGGCCAGAAATGGTTCTTCCAATATTTGCTGCTGCCTCCTGCAGAGGATTGAGAGATTGCTGGACAGGAGACAAATTGATCTTTTGCCCAAATAGTTCAACATTTTCTGGGAGATCTATGTTGGAATTTATTTCCGGAGGTTGCAGTGTACCTTCCTTAAATTCAACCTGAGCATATTGAAAGTAGAGGAGACTAGTAAGGTTTAGTTAAATCCTTATGCCAGAAAGTTGAAAGAGGGGAATTTCAGAAACCAACTCTCCACAGCAGGGGCCACAAAGCTTAAACTAAAACAGTATCTTTCCAATGCAATAATTTCTTATGCTTTCTTAAAAAGATACTCTATTACTGTATTTTTCTATTTTCTGTTCCATTTTTTTTTAACATCAAAAGCCACATTGTTTCAAAAGTTTTAAGAAGTACCTGTATTCTTGAAGGAGTCCGGACCTCAAAAGTTGCAGATGCGCTAAAAGAGAAAGTAGCAAAAGGGCTTGACAATGTAGTTGAGTTCACAATAGATAGATTGCTGGAATCAATTGTTTGAGATATGCTTTTCACTTTCAATAAAGGTGTAGCACCTGCTGCCAGAAGTGGCAACAGTTCAGAAGATGCAGTATACCTGTCAGTTATAAATCCAAATTAAATAACAGATTCATAATTAAAGACGGTGTAAATGACAAGAAAATATATGAATTTTGTCAATTCATCAGGATGCTTGCTACAATGCTTTCCTTCATGTAATTGAAATCACCAGCAAAAATTTGCATTTACACAAACTCTCCGGAGGCATAGAATAAAGCCACAGTTCCATCCAATTGTAATCCTCATACATTTCATTTTGTGCATGCCGATATAAAGAGTGGCAAAGAAAGCAGCTTTATTTAATAATCTTCAGGACAAAAACAAAACACACATTTTGTGGTGTACTTTCAACAAAAGATGACGCTTCCTATTGGTTCCATACAGATGGGCGAGCTGGTCTTATTGTGCAGCACACAAATCGATTAAGGCCGTGTAATTTTGTCAGCAGAAAAAATGACTATTTGTTCTTTTCATTTCAAGCATCATAGCAGTTTCAGAAACCAGCTTTCCATGGTACGAGAATCCCTAATAACTGGTTTCCATCAGAAACTCTATTCTATAACTTCAATCAATCTCCAATGGACTGATTCAAAGTGCCCCTAATTAGAATCCCAAACTTGAATTAGTGTCCATTCAATAAGCATTTGAGAACCATCAATAAGTCTTGGTATTCAATTTCATCTTAATTTGGCTACCAAACCCTTAATCTCGACAATAACTAAAAAATACATAGATTCCAAAGCCCAAAGTAGTCTCCTTTCCAGCTATAAATTTCATTTCTACTAAACAATTTATAAAAAAACACGAACAAAAAAAAACATAACATACGATAAAAAAAAACTTCAAGAATTGAATTAACTTCAATAAACTAACAAACTTACACCAAGAACCATTTTCCATCGAGCACACCAGTAGCATCCACAGGTGCCGAAGTCGGGTTTACAGCCTCCAACTGATTAACCAGCTCTAAAACTTCAGCCCGGATCTCCGGGGTGGCCCGAAACCCAAATTCCGTGCCGTAGACCGTATCTACCAAACACCTCTTCAAATCCTCAATCCTCCCATCCTTCTCCACGACCACCGCACTGCTGGTACTCGGTGCCGCTGCGGTGCCATTTCCCGCGGCAACAAATTGCTCCCCCCACTCGTCATCATTTCTCGGAGGATCCGAGTCCGCATCTTTCGGGTTCTCGGGCTCGGGCTCTGCCTTCTCGCCCCACTCGTCAGTGATACTTACTGGAGTTGGGTTTGGTTCCGGATCCGGGTCAGATGACGGAACAGAGGAGGAGGTGCGTGTGAGGTGGGTAGGGAATCTGGGTTGTTTAGTAATTCGGGGATGGAAACGGAGAGTTTTAGAGGATTTGCAGGAGAAAGAGAGGGATGGTAGTTGTGGGGATTTGCAGAGAGGGAATGGGCTGTTGGGGTTTATGGAAGACGAAGGGGAGAGGAAGAGGGAGGAGTGTGAGGTGAAGAAGAGTGCCATTTTTATTTTTTTTTAATTTTTTTGTGTGTGATTTTGAACTTTGGTGGGATTTCTAGTCCCAAAGGATAATAAAAAATTTGTTTATCTTTTGGCGTTTTATTGATTTGTAGTCCCATTATCAACTAACGTTCACGGCGGAAATAAAACATGTTTTGAAGTTCAAAATAAAAAAATAATAATAAATTTTTTAATAAATTTATTTTTTATTAAAAATTAAATTTTATAATATATTTTAATTTATTTTCAGTGAGATTTTATCAAATTCATTATTCATTATAAGTTTGGAAACTAACCTGAATTAATTTAAATTGGTTTATTTGGTTTTTTTATTTTTTTATTTAATATTAAATTAATTAAAAATTTAATTTTATAATTTGTATATAGTTATTTTTTTAAAAGATATTCTAAAATAAAAAATACAAATCAATAAAAAGTGGCACGTGGATCTCCCTCCACAGCACAACAAGAGATGGATTTGATGGTAAGGTAAAGGGGGAAAAAAGAGCATTTATCTTTGAAAAAAAAGCCCATCAAGAGAGGGATTGAAAGCCCACTTGGGAAAGTAATATTATCAACACTCTTCTGTTTACTGATCAATGTTGTTTTTCTTCTCCAGGTCTCTATAAAAGATTTGCTTTTAAGAAATAATAAATAAATAAATGGTATTTGATTCGGAGAGGAAAATCTCCCATAAGAGTATCATATTTTTAAACTTCTACAGTAGTTTGAAATTAACTCTCAATTATAATTAAATTTAATTATAGTGTTTAATTTAAATTTATATATTTTAAAAAAATAAAACTCAATTCATTTTATTTTTTATATTAATCTCATCACTTTTATTTTATTCCTTCAAATATTTTTAAATAAAAAAGATAGGTAAATGAGTATTCTAGGGAAGTTGGTTTTAACATTGGTTTTTTTTTTTTAATATAGTAAATCATAGAGGTTGACATCTAATTTATTTTTGTATAATTTCTAAAGATTCAATTCTATTTAAAAATCAATTTTTTGTATTTAAAATAATCTAAATGTTCGATTTTTTGTCTTTGGAAATCTGATCATATTCTATATATGTTCTAACTGTAAGAAGGACGAATTGGAATTTAAAGAATTGGAGGAGGATATATTAGTCTCATTAATCGAGGCAAAATCCGTTTGAGAGATGAGAGATTGGAGTATTTTTTGTTTTTATATTTTATAAGTGTTTTTTTTAAATAAAATTATTTATTATTTATTTTATTTAAAATTATTTTTATTCGGTGTTTTTGTATTATTATATTGTAATATTAAAAATAATATTTAAAAAACAATCATTGATATAATTTCAAACACCACACGGGATCACTCGGGTTCAACTTTTATAGAACTTGGGAAATGAGCTTTCACAGCAAGCTGCAATGGAGTGGGGGTCCTTGTGGTTATGGTGCCACGGGGGATCCAGCGATAGATATTTTCATGTCTTGTGGCTTCCATTATCTTCTAATTACTTGTCGGCAATATTCATATAAGATGAAATTTGGACTTTCCGGTGCTGTGGGGTTAGACTGGTGTGTGTGTGTGTGTGTGTGTAAAACACTCTAACAAAATGTTATGTAATATATATATCAGCGAGGTGAATCGAGATATCTCACGGGTTTATTTTTTATTTTTATAAAAAATTACTAACAAAATGTTATATGATATATATATTAGCTCGGTGATACACTACGGGTTCACCTTTTATTTTTATAAAAAATTAGATCTTGATACTGGCAAGACTCAAAGGCTATTTTAGATCATGCATTGGACATGATCTAAGTCTATTTTGGATCCTACACCGCCCATTATATAAGGCTATTTTACGTTCTGCACACGACAAGATCCAAGGCAATTTGGGTCGTGCACCCGGCTTCTGCACATTGAATAAGCAAAGGCTATTTTGGGTCCCCTATCTTAG
>Ga0325404_1000055_pt1 | contig 95055 bp, 39 predicted proteins | sample PopdelMetagenome_18_FD_205664 | JGI IMG/M metagenome (GOLD analysis project Ga0325404, IMG submission 205664) | Populus deltoides microbial communities from Bellville, Georgia, United States - Xylem-Control-R1 | ecosystem: Host-associated > Plants > Phyllosphere > Stem > Wood/Secondary xylem...
TTTTCGTAAGAAATTCAGCTTGTTTTCCACGAAAAAAAATTATTGGACACACACTGCATCTCACATGTTTTGCACCAATTGGATGGGAATTGAGGATTAATTCTGATTAAATCTTCAATTTTATCAGTTCAGTGGGGTTGGCAGTTGAAATACATTTTATCCAAAAATCTGTCAACCTTTTCGTTAGCGGAAACTTTACTTGAAAATTCAAACTGCCGTCCTTCCATCCACGACATTGTGTGTGCGGATCACAAAGCAGCGATCGCTTCCGCTTTCGGGGAAGCTTATTTTAAAAAGAATAACAGTTTGAGCGCGTCTGGTTTGTCAAATCAAATCAAATATCATGTCTATGGGCTGCGACACCACCTGGGTTGGTAAAAAGCCCATCAGACGCATCGGTGGCATGGCCGATGCTCTCTCCATCGCTGCCGATCTCGGATTTTCAGTCGCACCTCCTCCTTCTCAGGTCAGCTTCCGATTACTCTTATATTTCTAGGTACCCTTTTTAACCCGACCCGCATTTTTCTTTTGGTGATCATATAATGTCCAATCTGGGGTTGATAGATAAAATTTCCAGGTTGTTGGTTGTTTCCGTCAAAACTCAAAAATTGTATGGATTTTAATCATAGAATCTTGAGATTTCACATCATTCTTGGGCTCATCCTGTGTAGGAAGAACTTCAGAACTTATCCACTGCTAGTGGCGAAAAGGGTGATGACTTAATTAGAGTTTTGAGGGAACTAACTGCAGTACAAAGAAAAATAGCTGATCTACAAGTAGAACTTCAGGGTCGCAAGGTGAAGTATCCTCATTCATTTTGTCTCACATATGTTTACAGTACGAAGTTTAATTGATTTAACTTTGTAGGATGATAAAAACGTGGCGCATTTGACACATGTTAGTGAAATGGAAAAGAAGATTGACACATTGTCAAGGATTACTACCATACTCAAGGATGTCATTCAGAATAAGGTAATCTATCTAGGTTTTAATTGAGCGTGTTGCTGATATTGATGCTTTTACGCTTTAGCCCAGATGCATTGCAGATTCCATGACGCCATATTCATGTTAATTGAAGTGATTTTTTTGGCTTGTTCTTGTCGACATGGAGAATCTTCTCCACCTCTGATGGATTTTCTTTTCCACATGATTTACTAATTGTATGGATTTCTTAAGTTAAAACTTATAGCATGGTCACAATATTCACTTATGGTTTTACATAATTGTTCTGTTGTGGCCCTCATGGGTGAAAGGAACTGTGTACAAACAATTTCAAAATTCCAACCGACTAACTGAGCCTATATGCACATAGATTTAACAGACAAAGTTTCCGAACCTGACTTACGTGTGACATCCATCCTGTAGATTTCTTTTGTTTCCAGTACTATGGTTAGCGTCTGGGTGTGCTGGTTCAGGTGGGATTACTTTTACAACCCCTCGAAGCACATGGCTAAATTTTCCCTGTAATATTTGGTTCTATCCTTTTGTGAAACTCCTTTCTAAACTTGCATGGGGTTTCTTCTTCATCCATTTTTTTTAATGACTTTATTTATAGCAATAATCTTATGTTTATGTTTGTCTTTTGCGAATATTGGCAGGATCGAATTATAGCTCGTCTTCAACAACCATATTCACTGGATTGCATACCAGTAGAAGCAGAATATCAGGTTGGTTATCCAATGACAGTTTGCTTTTGTGACACAGTAGATCATAAATTGTTTTTATTTTATTTTAATTTTTTTTTCAGAGACTAGTTCACTGTGTGTGAATGGTCACTTCCATCAAGTGCTCTAAGAGCAGCACATTTGATATTCTTGTTAAATCAAAATCGTCACCTGCAGCAAAGTCTATCTTGTCAAATAGCCATTAGGAACTATTACAACCAAAAACCAAGTCTGCTGCTGTGTTCACACAATATTGATTTGTTGTCATAATGGTGGGCATCGGGTTTTGCTTTCATCAACTCAAAATTGGATCTTGGGAATGATATTGACCCCTCAGTGAGGACTGGAAATTTTTTTGAAGTCTATGATCTCTCTATCAAAAGGTAGAAGTTAAAGTTGTTCTTAATTAATAGTCATGGGTCCATCATCCAGCTGAGATAGTTAAGAACAATAGTTCAATGGAGACGTTGGAAATTATTACTTCTACGCATAGTGCATCTGAATGATGGCTGCATTTCATATCAGCCTTACAAACATGAGTTGAAGGTTTTAGGCTTCTATATATTCCTCCTACATGGCTACTCTATCAATCAGCTACATCCATTTCTTGTCCATCAGGCTACATGACATGAGATGATGAGAACTCTTCTTCATATATCACAGTCACGATCTGGTTGTGCTCAGTCCTAGGTGAAACAGTCCTTAAAACTGACCTCAAAGTGCATAGAGTTAGAGATTGAGTAAAGTGGGGTTTTTTTTAATTAAACTCTGTTCATAAAGTGAGGAATGATCTGGAGAGAATGGAATTATAAAATAGTGGATCAATGCAGAAAATTGGATAGATTGCTCAAGTGGACCTCTGTGACTTCGACATTTAGTGCCCGATGGATTGTTGTGGTACCTTTCCTCTGTTTCAACAGATACATGGTTACTGAACAGGAATTGGGGGATGAACAAAGGATGGATTGTTGTGGCACCTTTCCTCTGTTTCAACATATACATGGTTACTGAACAGGAATTGGGGGATAAACAAAGCATGGAGAGATCATGCTGGTTTCTTTCAACTCTAGCAATGATGTTGCAGCACCATGATTTTCCTGAGCACAATAGAGTATCCTAACCATCCACATGAAGCTCTCATGGGTAAAAGAAAATTGATGGTATTGGAGTTTGTGAATGCACTCTAAATGTATGTGTTTTTAAGTTTTGAGTTTGCAAGTACTATATCGATTGGTCCTTTTAATAATTAAATCGTAAACCTTGAAGTGAATAAACTGCTGATATTGAGAAAATATAAAGGTTTTAAAATGCTGCAGATGCTGAAACTTGAGTTAAATTTTAACTTATGCATCACCAGGGCTACTTAGTGGTTAGTTATGTTCCTTAAATTTTATTTTTTTTAAAAAAATTTATTATGATTATCTTCTATTGCTTGGATGGTGTAGAAACAATTTTCAGAATTGCTGATGAAGGCCGCCAGTGATTATGGTGCTTTGACAGCTTCAGCTGCAGATTTCCAATGGAGTCAGAACTTTAAGGAATCTCCTTCAGTGTGGGGGGTATGTTCATAGAAACGCTGGGCATAGTAACATTTTTACTTGTTGATATTTGTTTATGCTTTTTGGACATTTTTGTTCAATTCTGTGGTCCTGTTGTGGTATTCGTTCTTCTGTTGGAATTCATAATTTTTTAACTATCAAATAAATCAACAATATTTTTAGCAATAAATAAATATAACCATCATATTGCTATGTGCGAGTTTCATAGGAACCACATTGATATGGTACTATTGCATTTATTTATTTATTGCTGATGGAATTTGCTTTGTGATTGGCTTTTGAAGGCAATGTCTATCTTTAAGAATGTAAACTTTTCCAACAAAGCAATAGCCATTTATTTTAATGAATAACTGGAAGGTCAAATGTGTTTAATCTTGTTGAGCTTTCTGGAAACATCAATGCTCTTCAGTCAAATACTAATAGAGATGCCAAACTGTTGGGAATTAATCAATATTTCTCTTAAATGTTGTTATCGATACTTAAGTAATTTTGGATAAGATCTCACTGCTGCTACCTATGAATCGTAGGTGTCATGAATTATCAGAACCTAAGACTATTTTAGCATGGTCTGCAATTTTATTTTTTTTAGCATTTGCACCAGTGATGAGCATTCCCCAACAAGTTGTCAAAAACTATGTTAGAGTTAGGGGAAGGTCTTGCTTTATAATCTGATATTCTTCTTTTCTTAAAAAAAATCATGCAGGAAATGTTACGACCTATTCCTGTTGCTTTAGCGTCCTGTACCAGATTCTTTGAAGCCATGTCTGCCATGAGAGAATCATTTGCTACCCTTCAAGATTTGAGAGTTGGCCATTTAGGTAAAGATTCTTCACGGAGAGTCTTTGGGGATTCTGACTTTGCGACTCCTCCTTGGAGAAATGAATCAAGCTTTGATGACTTGGCAATCAAAACTGCAAGGACACAAGAGCTTGAGCGGCAAGAAGCAGATGATGGAAGTAGTGAAGTGGGAGATGTTCATCAAGTCGGAGATGTTCATCAAGTCGATGACATGAGCCATAGAAGATTATCTTGGCCTCCATCAGTTAAGCACAATGGTATTTAATCAAATACAATCTGTCCTTCGTAGATTGTATTCTACACAGAACATTTTCATTTCAAGTAAAGTGTCCATGATATCCTGCGTTGGAAGTGTTATATACCATGAAAACACCAATAAGATTTGCTATATTGGCTTCTCTTAGCATTAGATCACTATGAACTACATCGTTTGCTCCTAAGGTGTCACACCATTTCTTCCATGCTTTGACTAGGAAATATTGAGCTATATACTGTTATTGGTGAACAGAAGGTTCTTTCTTTCCTCCTACTCTGCAGCGCTAAACTGGCGTGCAACTTTACCATCTTTTGTTTGACAAAACAAAAGTAGCAGAGGTTTTATTTATGAACTCAAGACATTTTAATTTTCCTGCCAAGAGGCCCAGACAACGTTTTTGCATTGCAGATGATTATTGAGTACGCCAAGAGTGCAGAGGCAGTGTTCTTCCTTTTCAGACCCCTCGCCCCTCTTTTCTCCGGGGGGGAAACAATAGATGAATAGGTAAAACTACATCAAGGGAATAGCTTATCTACGGCTCTCCAGTATGATACACGTAGTGGCTTCCAAGAAAGATGGGTGTGACCGTATAATTTAGAATCTTCGAGCATTTAGAGATTAATTGAAAAGAAGATTCTTACGAAACTTGATTAAGATTCACTATATAATTGAGGAATTAACTTGTTTTTTTTTTTTTTTTAATCAAAGTAACCAATTTGACATTTGCCCTTCTTATATATATGATTTTTATATTAAGCAGTATACACTAGTGTAATTTAAGGGAAAATGCTTTGAATCTGATTTCCTGATTTGAAACTTTTTTTCCTTCCAGGCTCGGAATTGAGATGATATTGGATTTATTTATTTATTTATTTTTGTTATTATTATCAGTATTGTGTTTACTTATTGTCTGAGTAAAAAAAAAAATGGATACAGTAAAGAGGGAGGATATATTTACTAATACTTTTTATTTTGAAAGTATTATTTTAAGAGTATTGGAATTCACTTTAATATATATTTATTTTATATTTTTATCTTTATCTCTTTAATTAAATTAATTAAATGATCATTTATGTATTTGTCTTTTTTATCTTCTAGCAAAAACACATTTCGTAGTGTTTAGACAAAAAAAAAAAAAAAAACAGGCAATAAAGATAAAAATATGTTTGGTTAAAAAATTAAAAATATAAAAATAAATTTAGGAGTTATTATTACGATTTTAAACTCAACTTGGGGTCGATCTAGGACATGAATCGGGTCACGAGTCAAGAGGATCGATCCAGTCAACATAAAAATAAAAATTGTTATTATCACAGTTTTAAAACTCGACTTGAAAAGCCGACCTAAGATAAGGCTAAGTTATAGGTCGAGAGGGTTGATCCCAGTTAACTCGGATCAACATAATGATAAAAGAGATTATAATCACTATATTTTATATATCACTACTAAATACAATTATATCTTTATTTTTTTATTATATAATTTTTTTTTATTTCGAGGCAGTAACTAAAATGATATATAGGATAAAAAATTTCGCTTAAATTTTAAACAAGCTAATCATTTCTTAATTAGTCCCTTTTAAATCCCTTCTAAAATATTACTTTTTATCAATTTTATGTTATTTACCGTTTATATTTTCTTTATACTTTTTCAAGAAAATAGAAAATCTTGACTTTTATTGTCCTTGCAATGCCGGCATAATTAATTAGTTTAGAGAAATCAAAGTTATAATTAGGCCCGTTTGTTTGCTAGTTTTTTTTTTTTTTGAAAATTGAATTCTAAAAAAAAGTAAATCCTAAAAAAATAAATTGTTTTTTTGATGTTTAGTATTATAATAGAAAATAAATTAGAAAACACTTTCTAGTATTTGGTTATATCATAAAAAATAAACTGGAGAATAACTTATTAATGTTTTATTTTTTTCAAGTTTATTAAAATAATGAGGAACAAATCTTACAAATTAAAAAGTTAAATAAGAATAAAATTGAAAAAAATATAATTTCACAAATTATGTCAAATAAAATAAATAATAATCAAAATAATAGAGATCAAAGCCAAAAAATTAAAAGATGAAGAAATTAAAATAATAATAATTAACATTTCATAAATTATTTCAAATAAAATAAGTAACAATAAAAAAAATAATGATCAAATTTGATAGATAAAAAATTTTAATTAAAAAATAATAGGGGAAAAGCAAATAAAAATTATAAAAATAAGGACCAAAATTAAATATAAAAATTAAATTTTAATGGATGAAATTGAAAAAAAATATATTAAAAAAATAGCAATCAAAAGTTTGAGGACCAAATTTGATATACTTAGTAAATAATGTGATATTTTAAAATTTTTTATAATTTTCAAAAAGTTTTCCGAAAAAAAAAAAACTTTCTTGAAATCTAAGTGGAATTTTTTTAATTGAAAAGTATTTTCTATTAATTAATTATTTTATTAATAAAAAACAAAAAAAAAATTTAAAATGATTTTTCAAAATCACTTTTAAAGAAAGAAACGGAGCCGTAATTCAGGTTTAAACAGCAAAAAGCAGGTCAAAACTCCGGTGAAAGTGCCTCACAAATCTCAACGAGGCCGCATTTATATCTGAAACATCCTTTATTGGGACACCACCTTGTGCATAATCAATGCTATCTTATCTGCTCCCTCTTTTCCGATGCGAGATAGAGAGAGAGAGATACTGTGTGCTAAGTAAAGGAACCTTCAATGCTCCATCAATGGAGGGGCAATTCATTTGCATGAATTCATCAAACTCGGCCACGTGTAAGCTCTCTTAGCTCTTCTCGGTTGCTCCAAAACTGCGGTGTCAAAACTCTCAACCTTTTTTGTTTTTTTCCAAGAAAAGGATAACCTAGATTAAATTATGATAATTTAATTTAGATAATCACTTCCTATGTCCAAGAGTTGTGATGTAAGAGTAATTTTTTTTTGTTAATTTTATGTTTTTATGTTTTTATTTTTGTGTTATTATGTATTTTTTTAGTTTAAAAGAGAATATTTTTATATTTCTTATTATTAGGATTTATAGTTTTTTTCTATACAAAGAGTTGTTCTAATAACTTTTTGAGAAGCGAGTTACCGGTGAATAAAAATTAAATGTTTTACGCATCTTCTTGCAATTATAATATTTTTTATCTTTGAAGTTTTTGATTTATAACAAATTTTATCATCCTTCGCTCCTAGTTATATCAGTTGATATCATAACTTTATATCAATTAATATTAGAAGCCAACAATCCTTGATGGTTTTGATTGGAGTTCGTGTAGGGACTTGTATTAAAACTCAATGATTTCTTGTGGTTAGTTGTTATGTGATGTTGAATAATTATAGGTGGAAGATATTGCAAAAAAAGGTATGATTGTCTATGAGGGGATGAAAATTTTTCCTACTAGAAAAAAGATGCTCATGGACTTAGTGTATTGCTTCTGTTTGCATTAGTTGTTGTTACTAGAAGTCCTAATGATAGGATCTATGATAGGCTAACCCGTACAAAGGTGTTGTGCCAAAGATCCTTGATAGAGTGACCTATACAAAGGTGTGTTAAAGTTTTATGATGGGAAGGCACAAACAAAGATGTTAAAAATCTACGATAGGATAACCCATACATAAAAGGATGTTCATGTCTAGATGTTTGGTCTCTAATAGTAATCCACACGAACTGCTGATGAGAAATCTCCTAAAAAAGAGATTGTTGTCTTTTGAGTGCTAGATTTTTTATTAAAAAATCTTTTAGGTTTTTTTTTCTTACCAATAACAAATGATTTTTATTTTTATAAATACATCATGCAAACATATTTTATTTTTATCAAATATCAAATAAAAAAAATCAAAGATAAATTACAATAATATCTTTAAAACATTATAAAATTGCTAAAATAATGTAAAAAAAATAACTGGTAATTTGAAAAGTTGAACTAAACAATTTAGAGAGAGAGAGAGAGAGAGTATTGATTTAAATATAAAATTTAATGCAAAATAAAAAAATATATAAAAAGGTATTAATAATAATAATAATAATAATAATAATAATAATAATAATAATAATAATCAAATTAAAAAGAAGTACAAGAAAGGCTAAGTGTTGCTAAGCCAGTTCACACAGCCAACTACTTAAATGCCCAGGTGTAGGTGTGTTTAGAAGCCTAGGGCATACCTCTAATTTTTTTTTTTGGCTTTTCATGGAGTAAATGATGCATGATCCGCTATAAGTTTTTAAGCTGAATGACAAGTCATCCACTATGACAGATAACTTATTGTCTCTTATAATCTTTTTCGGTCACCTTCCAGGATAAGGAAAAAAAATATGAATTTTGAGAACTTAAAACCCATTTTCAACCTCTTTTTACCTGAAAATATTTAAAACAACATCGTTAAAATATCAATAAATCAATTTATCAAATTCAAAACACCTCTAAATTGGTCAAAAAAACAAAAAGCTATTTTTCTTCTTTCTTCAACCCCAATCCAAGCAAGATGATGGGCAAAAAATACCATAGTTATTAAACCCGGCCCGGGGGTTGACCCGGCCAAGGGGCCGGGTCCCGGGTTTCATGGGTCAACTCGGGTCAACCCAAAAAAATTTAAAAAAAATTTAAAGTTTTAATATCTCATATGAAAAAATCCATGTAAATATAGGTTATACATATTGTAAACAATGAAGTTTAAAAGAATATTTTAAAAAGTTTTTTTATCCCACATTAAAAAGATATTATGTTAAGCTTTTAAGTTGAAGTATTTAAACCAAAAATGTTTTTTATCCCATATTGAAAAAACATAATTTTTTTCTTGGGAACATAGAATATATATACTAATAGGTTTCAAATCCCATATTGAAAAACATAACTTCTTTCATGGGAACATAGAGTATATATACGAAAGGGTTTCAAATTCCACATTAAAAAGATACTATGTTATCATTTTAAGTTAAAGTATTTAAACTAAAAGGTTTTTTTTTATCTCATATTGAAAAAACATGATTTTTTTTCTTGGAAACATAAAGTATATATACTAATAGGTTTCAAATCCCACATTGAAAAAACATAACTTTTTTCATGGGAACATAGAGTATATATACGAAAGGGCTTCAAATCTCACATTGAAAAGATACTATGTTATCCTTTTAAGTTGAAGTATTTAAATCAAAATATATTTTATCCTACATTGAAAAAACATGAGTTTTTTCTTGGAAACATAGAGTATATATACTAATGAGTTTCAAATCACACATTAAAAAAACATAACTTTTTTTATGGGAACATAAAGTATATATACGAAAGGGCTTCAAATCTCACATTGAAAAGATACTATGTTATCCTTTTAAGTTGAAGTATTTAAACCAAAATATTTTTTATCCCACATTGAAAAAACATGATTTTTTTCTTGGGAACATATAGTATATATATTAATGGGTTTCAAATCCCATATTTGAAGGAAAAAAAACAAAAAAAACAAAACACTGGGTCTCACCCGGGTTCGCCCGGGTCACTCGAGTCCGCCTGGGTTGCTCGGGTCATGGGTCGACCTGCCGAGTAGCCCGGGTTTGGCCGGGCTGTTGCCCCAGCCAGTCTTTTATTAAACCCGAACCGATCCAACCACTAGGTTGACCCGCAGGGCCGGACCGAGTTTAATAACAATGAAAAATACAACAATGAGACTCATGTAAAATGAAATTTATGGACATCAAGAACAACCTTTTTGATCGCCGAATCATGGTCACTCGTCGACTTTCTCTGTCATCTCTCTAACTCGATAACTAAAATGTAAAGCAAATGAAGGCCTGCATCAAAATGTAAGAACCTCATAAAATAGGGATTAAATATGAAAAAAAATAAAAAACAAAACTTAAGGGACCAAAAACGCACCTCAATTACAAAAAAAAAGAAGAAGAAGAGTTCGGGGTTTTGTCTTAAAATCAATTTTGATCCCTAGTTTCAATTATGTTTAATTTAAATGGATTAAATTTTATTTTGCCAATTTGAAGATTAATTTAACATCGGAATCTTTTTTTCAACATTACAAGAAACCTTGCAAAGTTAAACTTAAATAAATTATCCGTTCCAATCTTAAATAAACTAAATATAGAAAGATCACGATCACATTGAAAATAAAAAAATAAAAATTCAAAAATAAAAAATAAATTAAATGGAACCACAATGCAAATTCACCATGAAAAAACTCAGAGGCCGCAATGTTTCGATGTAATTGTTTCGATGTTAAGAAGAATCCTCGAACTAATTCACGTGTCAATTAAGATTAATAAATATATTTTTTATATAATTTTAAAAATATATTTTCACATCAATCCGATGGATTTTTTTTTACTTCAAGAAATGTTAATCAACAGTGGTGGAGACAGGAGGCTGGTGAAGGCCCAATCCCTTAATAATTTTTTTTTATAATATACCCCTCGTAAAATTAGGAAGATTTAAATTTTAGAGCCAAAACTAATCAAATTTAAAACTCTGCTCCCCTAGAAAAGTTTCTCTGCTTTTGGTCCCTTAAAAATAATTAATGGCTCCACCACTATTAATAAAGATTAATAAATAATAAATCCTCCTTTCATAGATGCATCTCCATGTCGATGTCGTACGGTGCTTTAAGAAAATATATTTTAAACTTAATTATTTTTTAGGACTGAAATGTATATTTAAGCTATAATTTTAGCAAAAACTTTTTACCGTGTTTCTTATTTTAGTTCCTTATATTTTAATTTTATTTTTTTAATAAATATTTTTTAATTTATCATTAATTTAGATATATGAAGATGTAATTGAAAAAAAATAAAATTACTGTAGCAATGTATAATAATTTGTTTTTTTAGATTATTTTTCCACGAATTTTTAGATTATTATTTAATATTTAATAATAAACAAGCGATTAACCAAAGCAGTAACCATGCCATTGCCATAAATATATAATAATATTATATGTATAATTCTACTCTGTTCCCCCACCCACCCCACGCGCCTCTTTCGAGTTTATTTCCCCAATCTTCCTGCCACCCTCGCCCCCTCTTTTAACACTTTCCATGGCAATGAAAACGACAAAAGACAACGACGATCGCGTGGCGGGAAAGTATCAGGTCCCGATAATTTTTCTCTCTCAATCTCTCGAATTTACCCTCCTCCTCCCCTGCTCCTCCTGCAACCGTATATAAACGTGTAGAACGAACGCACGAACCTTCTCAGGAAACGCCTTCCAAGCCAAGCAAACTCCTCTATACCAAAGAGACGAACCTCGCTCTCTCTCTCTCTCTAGAATTGAGTGTAATCTGGCTGTTCGGTTACAGAAGTTGTCTTCTTAGTCTATGGTTGTTGTTTTTTTCTGGTTTTGTTTCGATGTGCTTGTCGGTTGTTATTGTATTGATGATTCGATGATGGTGATCTCATTGCCGTCCTTCAATAATCACCACCGTTGATTCTTTTATATTGCTCTTCTTGCCTTCGCCTGTTATGAAGTTCGCCGGTGATTCTTTTCTCTCCTCCTCTCTTTCATGGAATTCTCATTCTCATACTGAAGGTCCTTCTTAATTAATTATTATATTTAATATAATAAATGAATTGAGTTGAAATAATGGTAATGACAAATGTGCTGTTATGCTGTGCAGTGAATTGTGATTTTGGACCAAATTTTAATGGGGAAAGCCGATGATTCAGAATGCGTTTTTCCTTTAACAAGTCTCCAGATTGGGTATATGTTTTTATAATCACTTGCGCATCTTCCTATTTCATCTCCTTAAATTAGTTTGATATTTCAACTCCGAGAGATAATTTTCGTTTCCCTTTTTGTAAAAGAAAAAAATAATAATTTGGAATAGTTATGAGATAATAAAGATGATGGTTTATTTCCTTGTGCATATATTGCTTGATTGTAGTGGAAAGGAATGGCCAGCGAGCTTCATGCAGACAGGGTATTATGCTTTTGCAATTCTAATAGTGTAGTATCTTTTAGGAAAACAATTCGTTTTCTTTTTTAGCAAAAAGTGGAATAAAAAGGGACAAGTGAAGGGAGAAAAGAGTGAAAAGCCTGAAAGAAGATGTTAGTAGGTGCAAAATTAATCACTTGATGGGGTGATATAATTTCAGATTAGAAGTATATGAATAAAAATCTTCCACGGTGACTTTTTATGGATAGTGTGGAATCCTGTTCTTTTATTGACTCGTGGAAAGCACTTGTGTTTTGGAAGACATGATCTATAATGGGCAGCATAGTCTATGATTTGTGATTATTATTTTTTCATGATCTTCTTGTGTTTTATTTGATGTAGGCATAAACTTCACTTGTCCCTAAATTACTTTATGCAGCTTGTAGGATGACTATGACAACCAATGATGAGTTTGTTTGCATATTCGTTATCTTGAGTGTGTTTGATTGCATCAGAGAACATGTTGTGTCTGCCTGCTTTGAAAATGCTGAAGATTTCTTTCTTTTTTTTCCCCCAATTCCTTCCCCTTTTCAAACATATCATATGGCTGTGAACCTTGTGGTGTCAATCATTAGAAGACCTTTAGGCCTGTAGTGTATTTGAGTATGGTTATTGAATACTTACTCTGTTTTAATTTTTTTTCCCTCGGTGATTTTAGAGACTTGCAGTCTTATCTCTCAGATCTTAGCCTTTTCGTTGCGTTTGAAAGTGGGAAATTATATATTTTGGTGGACAATCGACCATGGCTGAGAAACCTTGGTTCACACCCAGCACACTTGTGGCAACTGATGGTTACCAAGGTTGCGAAGACTTAGGATACCTTTTCTAAAAATCCTCATTTTCAAGTTTTTCCTTAACCATCTCTGATTAATGTCATTTTCTCATTCACTCAGTCTAGGTTATCTCCTTTTGCTAACTCAAAGGCTCGGAGGGGGAGAAAGGAGGGAAAGGATGCTGCTTCTCAGTCCAATCCCAGTAAATCAACAAAGCTTGAGAGATGGTTCTTGTTGATTGAAGTGGCAACTTTGTCCCGGAAGAGGGGTTTCCCTCCCGTGAAGAAATTAAGGAACTCACTGTTCTTAAGCAGTGAATTACACAGGACGCTTTATGGTTTTATTGTCTTTGAAGTTGCATGGAATGATGTGCGGGGTATCAACTACTTAAACGAGCTTCTGGTACTGCCCCTCTGAATGCTCCCTGTTTTGTTTGCAGTTACGCTGAGCATTGTTTTGGTCAATGATTTCATGTCAATTGCAGACTGACACATCTCTGGCTATTGAAGCTAAGATAATGCAAAGATGGGAATTTGATAGTATAGCTCAAGCTGTAAGTAGTTTATCTTCATGGTTCTCAGGAACTCTCTCTGAGCTGCTACAATTGAAAGGTTATCTTGATTCTGCTACAGGTATTCTGTTTCTCATGATTCCTTACTTTACAATAGTAGAAGAAAGCAACTATTTTTTTGAATTCTGAACTGGTAAGAAGCATATGATGATGAATAAGGATTTACTTTGAAATTCGGATATTGTGGCATGCCTACATTTGTGTTGGAAATTCATGATTCCTGCTGGACTTAGGTGGTAACTAATATAGTTAAGAGCCATTTCTGGTTCACCTATGCAAGGAGCATACTCAATGTGGATAAATTAACACCTTAAGTGACGTCATTGTCTTCTATATTCATGTGGAGATTGCACTGTAAACGAGCCTTCACAGTTGGTTGAAGTGCTTCACAGAGATTTGAATGCAGTATATGTATGCTTAATGGATAGTCATCCCAGGATCAACAGCTCTCGCTTTTCATGGAGAAATGCTGTTGGTGTTTCAATAGGTATGGAGGTAAATTGTAGAAGTAGTTGCACCCCAATAAAATGTGATGGCTGTAACATGCTCAGATTTGTGGCTGTGAAGTGAACAGTGGGGTTTAGTAGTCTTATGTTTGGTCTTTAGAATTTGGCCTTTGTAGGATGCTTCTTCTCACTCTGGGAATTACATGAAGTCCAAATATCTGATGGTTTGGTTCACCAACACCACCATCGTCTAACTGTTCAGATGATATTCATTAATAATAGCTTAATATAGGCCAATACACAGGACCTTTTGCTGGTGTTACAACAGGAATGTGATCCTGGATTGTTGCATCTTTTGCCAGTTGGTGAGGTGCAACCTAACTGAGATGTTAACATGTTGCTGTTGTAATTATTATGTTTATATTTGATGGTACTATGTATTTCCTTTCCTAAATGAGCAATTACTCTGTTTACTGCTTCCTGAAATTTTCAGGAGATACCTTTTATGATGCTGAAGAAAATTTCTCAATGACACCCTCTATTGATGACGATGACAAAATTTGTGATGATAATCTGTGGGCTGAGGATAATTCTTCATGCTGCCTTGGTGGCAGTTTTGATGTATTTCCTGGGACCACAGAAAATATAACGAGTGAGCCACTCACTCCTCCACCCACTGGGCCTTATAAGAGAAGAAGAGCGATCCGGTCAATTGGAACTAGAGTTGAAGTTGATTGTTACGCTGAGGAAACACAGGGTGGAAATGAAGACTTGTTAGACAGCTCTGTTGCCAGTGATTGTGAGAATGTTCATGAACCTAAGCTATACAGGGATGTTTTGATTTTGTTTAGATTCAATGATCATGACCTGCCATTTAAACTAAAACAAGTGATAATGTCTGACCTGAGGTTACTTACTTTATTGGAAGCTGGGCTCCCGTCTTGGGTTCTCTTTCTTCAGTCATATCCAGGATTTTGCCATCTTTATCGTCCGTGGATGTGGCCTCTGGCAAGAGCTTTGTATGTGTTAATCTCAGTTATCACTGTTCTCATTGGATTTTTTGACTTGTACAAAAATGTCCCAGTTCTTAAGGCAACTGCTTCTAGTTTGTTTGGACCACTTTTTGACTGGATAGAGACTTGGGAGATGGTTTCAAGAATCAAGTACCTGGGAACAATGCTATTTCTACATAACTTTGAGAAAGCTGTTACTTGGTTTCTGATGGTCACACACACCACTAGATCCTTCTTTTCAGTTTTCACACAGCCACTGGTCGAACCGCTCACTGAGATTTTAGGCTTTCTTCTTCCATTGTGGAATATATTCATTGAAGTGATAGAGAGTTTGTATTCCATTTTTTGGGTTGTGATTGAATCGTCTTGCAGTGTACTGGGAGGCCTTTTAGAGATTTTTGTATGGCCTATCTCAGTTATCTGGAGCATTGGTGGGTTCTCAGATGTTTTGGTTATGTTATTTTGCAATCAAGACTCCATTATTTTAAAAGGATGAGTAAATTCCTTGATCTGTTTGTTGCCTTTTGTGCTGCAGCAACTTCAATTATATATCCCATATTCTGGATTGTTTGGGAAATACTTTATGCTCCGATTCGCTCGGTCCTTGCACTAGCTGGTCTTGTCGCTTTCACTTGTGCCTGGATATCGGAAATGATTGGAGATATTTGGAAATATGTAAATGGAATATTCCAGCTTGCTGCAGCTTCGGATGCAAGAGTCAGTACATGCGAAGTTTCAATGTGGCGTTCACTTTGGAATGACCTTTTTTCTCAGGTTGGAAGGCATCCTATAATTCCTGATTGCATTTTGATCACAAGCATGCAATTATGAAGTCAGTGATATTTATGTTCGTAATCTGTTCAGGTTTTCCGTGCTGTAAGGAGCATATTAAATGGTTTTGTTGCCTTCTTCACAGCCTGCAACAGGCATCGCCTAAGGTAATGTTCGCAGCAGTTGGGCCATATGCTTCATTCCTAGCCATTGCAGTCCTTGATTAAACTTGGTTTATGAGTAAAATATCTCAATTTAAGCAGTATAACGGTTAAACAAAAATATTTTCAAGACTGTTCTCATCAGATCAAAGACTTAGTTGCATCGAGATGTCATTCCTTTAAACTTCTAGGAACATATTGTATATCCTTGCAGTAAGAAGCATAAAATGAGAAAAACTTGAAGGATCTCGCTTGGATTACCTTCTAATTGCTGTGTTGGAATTATTGTTGATTCTTTGATTGCTTTTCTAGCCTACGGATTGTTTGACAAAGCTCTGCGTATCTTATCATATTTTTCTTCTGTATACAGCATTTATAATCACATACAGGATTTCATTCAGAGAATACTTGGTCGGGCGCCAAGGTCACAACCATTGGATTATAGAAACAGCAGGATGACACCTGAAACTCGAAGTCGGGCGGTAAGTTCTCAAAAAAACTTCTGATGTTATGGCTCTAAACTTCAGTTCTTTGCTTTAGATTCAGATGCCAAATTGCAATTTTTTTAGCTTGATTGTGTTGCTTCTGATTTTGCAGTCTGAAGGGAGTAGGAAAATTCACATGAGATGAAAGCTAATAAGCAGTTTTTTGGGTCCAGAAGAGACTATACGTTGGATGCAGGGCCTGCCTTACACTATAAAGTGCATTTGACGACAAATAAATAACTGAAACAACAACGGGTGGGTTAAACAGGCAGGAGATTCTGCAACTATTCACAGAGGTATCATAGAAAGAGCTTTCTTCTTTCGTTTGTTTCGTGTTGTATTAATTCTTTCTTCCTTTCCATACGATAACGCACTCCGGTTTAAGATGTGAGCAGCTTGTATAGTTATCAAAGTATTAAACAATTATATTTTTTTATTAACGTGGGTGTCCGGGCCAACTTGCACGTACCTCGATTAATCCAACGGGCCCTGAAGTTAACAATCATGTAAGCCTCCGGTGGCCCTGAGGTTTGTGGGACTCGAACTGGTGACCTCTAAAGAGCAAACCCATGATCTGACTAATTGAGCTATACTCTTCAGAGTTAATATAAACATTAAACAAGCATTAATCTGTAAGGTGGTGATGCTCGGGACATTAAAAATGGAGATAGTTGGGGCATCGCAAAGAAACTCAGATAAAAATGAATTTTTATCTTTATTTTGAGGATATTTTTTTTTATAAAGGGATGGAGGGGATAAAGATAACTCAAGTCAATCTTTTTTTTTTCACAAACATTTTATAATTCCGATCTCTATATTGATTTTAATTAATTTACCTTTTATTGTAAGATTTGAAAACTAAAAAATTTAAAATTTAAAATCATTAAAATCATTAAAAATTCAAGAAACATAAACGAAAAAGATAGAAAATGTTGATTAAATAAAATTATTGAAAAAAGATGAGACCACCGAGAGGTTTCTTTCAACATAATGTAGAGTGAGCGTATTTTTAACCTCAAGATTAAAAATATGGTGTTCTATATAATGAGATTCTCTCTCCTCAACTTGCACTCTTTTTTATTTTTTGTTAGGAAAAAAGACTTGTTTTAAAAGTCTCTCTCTCTCTCTCTTCTTTTTAACCGAAACATATTTTTAACTTAATTTATTATTATTAAATAAATAATCCCAAACATTATGGGATTTTGTTTAAATTAGCATAATAAGTTAAAGTTTTTGCAGAATAATACCATTTGAAAAAGACTTGGCGAGCTGGCATATTTTCATCTTGTCATGCTTTAGAAGCACATCGTTTACTAAATATTGTTATTTCTAAGTGCGACAAGATAGTTGTCGCGCTTCAGAATAACGATATTTAAACATGCAACCTAATTGCTAATCTCCTAGCTTAACTGATTGGCTGGTTAATTTGGTTGTATGAACCGGTCGATTGTTTTACATAAAAACTATAATTTTATGAATTTTTTTCTTCCAAATATGTTTTATGAATGTCAATGATGTAGTTAAGTTTGCGATAATAAGTGATTCTGAGTAGTCAAATGTAAATCCGTCAAAATTAGATAAGTATTTGTTCAAGACAAATTATGTGGATGACTTAACATATGCATTTATAGACCAATAACACAAGTCTAGGCTCAAAAGAAGGTCTGGGTATGCCAAACCAGAATGATCTGATTGTCGGATCTTTAGATTTAAAAAATCTCATTTCAGGGTCCTGATTTTGATAGTTTTGTGATTTTCCTTGTCATTTTTTAATCGATCAACCGATTTAACTAACCATTATGAATTGATAAACAAATTAGTTCTTTCATGATGTTGTGGTTGTGAACCACAACATTAATTAAAATTTTGTTGCGGTTTTCGACGGAGATATTTAATTAATATCACGGTTTAGAAATATAATATCTAAAAGTGTGTTTTTTTCATCAAAACTTTTTGCTGTAATGTTAATTTGCTATTTCTTTTTATTTTGTATGATAATTTCTCAATTTATCCAACATTTTGTCCCTTGATCACATATGATGATAATTTAATTGATGTGGTGATTGTAAATTACAATATTAATTAAAATTTTGTTATGATTTTTAATGACAATATTTAATTGATATCACAATTTTAAAAAAATAATATTTCATCAAAACTTTTTACTGCAATGTTAATTTGCTATTTAAAAAAAATATGCTAGTTGCCTAATTTATTCAAATCCAACATTCTGTCCCTTGATTACGTAGGATGACTTAACTGACAGCCGTTATTGCATGTTGATCATGCTAGGACAGAAATTCTTGTTTGGTTTTTACGCGGCTTGGCAATGCAGATATCTGAAACATAGCAAGTACATCCTGGATCCTAGGAGCATGGAAAGTGGCAGACACTAAATTTGTAAAAACTAAAGACGAGATATGTTCACTCCTTGCTGGGGATCCTAGGAGCATGGAAAGTGGCAGACACTAAATTTGTAAAAACTAAAGACGAGATATGTTCACTCCTTGCTGGTTGAGCTATGCTTGTAGGCACAGCAAAGCAGATTCTACTGAGAACTTGTCCTTGCAGACAAATCCCAGACTTTAGGTATTCTAAAATCACACGCGCAGCGTTGGGTCAAAACTTTCAACTTCCAAGCAGGCAGCAATACTGGCCTGCCAACTCTGACGAGTCCTCCGGTTGGTATAACATCCTGGCCGTGATATTTCGAAGGGTGGAGGATTGCTTTTCTCACACCGGATTCTTCCCACTGTATACAGTTTCCACGACTTGAAAATACAAATTTAGAAGTTCTGAAATCAAGTTCTTTAGAATATGGATGGGGTATTTATTTCGTTGGGCGGAAGGCCGATTGGTTTCCACCTACATACTTTCCTATACATTCAAGGAGGTCAGATATAACATTTAGAGCCCTCAATCACTGTGATAAATAACACATGGAGAAGTAAGGAGGGAGAGAACAAGACGAGTGAGGAGCCATATCCCAACAAACCAAACATTGCAAATCCAATCCCAGTAAGATAGTACAGTTACTGTCAAAGCTCTTGGTGAGAGCTTATATAGCAAAACAAGACCCGAATAGATATGTTCACTGCCAACAATCCCATGATCCTACTACCACCGCATGCCCTAGTAGATTAGCTCTCCATCAAGCATTAATTACTTGTGTTCACAGCACCACCAGTTTGGTGCAACATAGCGTCGATCTCATCCCCATCCTCCATGTCCAGCTGCAGAAAGAAGAAAAAATGAAAGGTAGTATAGCGTTAACTTAATGTCTATAATCTTATGAATGTGCAACTGTGTGCATGAGCATGTTGTGTGAGAAAGATACCTCATCAGGAGTTTGCTCTCCACGGAGACGACGGCCATCAAACAAGAAGGCAATTGAGTTGAACTCAACGGATTGGCGATCACAATAGGCATTCATCAGCTTCTTCAATTGTGTGCTTCTTTTGATCCTGAAAAATACTTCATTTCCATCCTAAATTGAAAGTCAAAACATGTCTTTCTTTAATCAGCATGTTCTCAAAAATAGGACTCTTAAGAACATCATCAAGCACGGCAAGCTTTTAAATCTCGATTCATCAAAACGAGTGTTAGCATGGACTGACCCCACAATAAAAATTCAATTAAACATGCAACTTCAAGCTTGTAATTCAACGATTTAAATATCTAACAATAGATTTTCAACATCTAGGAGAAAAATCACGATTCACCGGCATCGACCAGGATAAACAAGGTGAGCAACTACTAAAAGCACAAGTTCCTCAAATTCTTCTACTTGTCTTTGAAAGTAGCATTGATTTTCTACTACAAAACTGTCCTAAAGAAGGCAAGATAACAGTGGCACCGCGCAATTTCATCAGGAGTTTCTCCTGAACACAACCCTTTTAAAATCCAGAAATCAAAATATAAAAGAAGAGCTTTCTAACTATTACCAAGCAGATCACCTAGCAAAGAACTGAAACAATTAAAATGCCATTCAAATTGTGAAGAACACTGTAATTCCCAAAGCATTACTCCTCAATAGGTGAACCTATATTATTAGCATAATAACAAAGAAAACCCACACCCCCATCATTTTAATTCACATAATAAACACACTCGGAAAACAATAAAACCCATACGAACTTCACATGAGCAAAAAGCCCCAGAACGCCTGATTGTTAAACAGAAAGGGAAAAAACCCCCCAAATTTAACACTAATTGCAGAGCTAAAACCTAAATAGATCGGGGGGAAAGAACAAAACCAAAACAAAAAATATATAAAGATAAAACAGAAACAAACCCATAACAAAGTAAAAAGACATCATCAACCAGCAAAAACAAACCTGGCCTTTCACTTTGAGATTGATGTGAGCAGACTGATCGTTGGGCTTTTTATCTTCCTCTTGTGGCTGACCTGTCGCCCCAGACATTTTTCTCTTCTCTCTCACACTCTTTTCTCTTCGAACAAGGGAAAACAAGAAATCTGGATTTTTATTTCTTTGTTTTACTTTTTAAATTATTATTGTTATTATATATTCCGTCACCGACTTGGGTTTTTTCTGAAAGTCCGTCAATCATCCTAGAGCATGCATGTGCGCATATCTGATTGGTTTGGTGTCCAGTCCTAAGTCTTCTTTCGACGCTGTCTAGTGGATTTATGGCGGGACCGGCTTGTCACCCTTCACTTCAGAATTTACAAAGAATCAAGAAGGTTTCGGCTCGAATACGATTACAGACAGAGACCATTGGATAATAGACAGAGCTGTAAGGCCCGTTGGTGGTGGGTAGAAATTAGGTTCTTCATGGATATAACTCAGGTATATTCAAGATATTTTTATAAATTACAGATTAAAATTTTTTTTATTAACTTAGATGTTTAAGTGAGTTTACGTGTATCTCGATTAATTTTATAAATTCTAAAGTTAATAATCATGTAAGCCTCCAGTAATCATCATATTAGTAAACACATGGCTCAAATATAAGACGATAGCGGAAACAAATCTCTTAATCTTAAATTCTTATCATTAGATCACCTACTAAATGGTTTAATTTTTTATTTATATGAGTGAGTTGAATATACTAGGTTACGACAAATTATTTATAAATATTATAAATATTTATGAGTTGAATTTATATTATTAATTTTTATGAATTTATATTTAGAGGTAGGCTTACAAAATAAACGGTAAGTATTATACTTTTGTAAATCTAATTTTTATATGTTGCATCATTTTTAAATTCTTCTTCAGTAAAAAAAAATTATTTTTTATATTAAAGAAAAATAATAAGTAGCTCATTAACAAAAAAAAATATGAAACCAAAATATTTCTAAATAAAATAAAAATAATTAATTAATCTACAAACTATCTACTATAAAAAAAAAAAAGTATATGGTATAACAGTTGGATTAAATTGATTGAATTTTAGAATTCAAGATCTGCCACCTAAATTTTTTAATATTTTATTATCTATATTATTTAACATTAATAAGTAGGGTTAAATAATATAAATATTACATGAGGAAAAATTTTTTAAAACACCTCGAAGCAATTACTATAACTGTTGATGACTGAAGAGCATCTAGTATTTGACTTCATCCCTGTCTTTCTAGGAAACTAGTCACTTTGTCCCCATGTATATGGAATTTTTAATGATGATTTCAATTTTATTAAAACTTTAATATACAATTTAGAATAGTTGCTTAACTTTTAAAAGCGATTTTTATTTTTAGTTTAGAATGTTGTGCTTATTTAGTTTAATACTAGTCTTTTATACCACGTTACGTTTAAAGCCGAATAAAAAAAAAACTAATTGTAGACAAATGAATATGTAATTATTGTCAACATGTTTTTAATCAAGAAAAAAGTTTAACTAAGAATTAAAAAGTTGATATATATATATATATATAAACCCTGACTGATTACCACCTAGTATTATGATTATTGAAAACCTTGATTAATATTTAGAGAATTTAGATAAGAAATTAGTTGTGTAAAGGAAAGGTATTAATACCCTCGATATATCTTACCTAAGGTAACTTGCATCTTTTTTTTTTTGGTTGTTATGGTCTGATAGTGTTTCTAAATTCTATCAACCTCATATGACGGGCTTGCTATGATTAATAAAACCCTAGTTTGCTAGATTAAGAACTTGGTCTAAAAGATCCCAACTTAAAAAGATATCAAAAGAAATCAAGCTCATTCACAACTCATATGACGCAGAGGAGATGAAGTTAGAAATTCAAAAAGATTTTGTGATTATTGAAATTTCACTTTTCCCTTTGGTATCTCGAAGGTCCATAACTTTTGTATCGCGGGACACAAGTTGAAATATTCTCAATTATAGTTGAGGCTTTTTTTGGAATAAATTTGAAATTTTTAGCTACCGTGTCATTTTAAATAATATTTCAGATAAAAATTCTCGCAGTTTTTATTCTTATATTAAAATAAATGAGTTGTATTACTCTCAATAATATTTTAGATCTCAACCCCATACAAGTTTTTTTTATTCTAATATTAAACGTGAATAATAATAAATTATTATCCTTAATAATATTTTGAATACTAAGCTTTTTACAAGTTTTTTTTTTATCTTTATGTTAAAAATGAATAATATATTTCTTTGTCAAAATAAGTTTTAAATATTTTTGAAATATAAGTCAAAATCCTTTGAAATTTTACAAACTGGTTGTAAAATCCATGTAATACTTTTTGTATTTTAAACATGAAAAAAAATATTTTTAAATCTTTTTCTGACATTTAAGACATGCTTCAATATTTTTTTAGGATTTTTTGCTATATGCAAAGAAACCTTTTATTTATTTATTTTTAAATTATTTTATAAAGCTTTGTTTGACAAAAAAAAAAACTCATTTTCTTTTGGATAAAACAACCAAAATAGGCATAATGATATGTTTATGAAACAAACCTTTAAGCTAAAAATCACTTTATAAAAAAGATTGAGAACCGAATAAGAACTTACCCATTTGACCTAAATTTGACTCGATTGAGTTGACTTGGAATCTTTGGTTCAACTAAAAACCAAACAAAAAAACCCAAGACCCAAACAAAATTGACATTTGACACTAAAAAAGACTTGGCCAAAACCTAAGAGTCTAGAATATGCATTGGAAACCTAGAAAAAACACCAACAACCCTATTGTTATATTTGACAGATTCGTAACCAATTCCATTTCATCAAAAACAATCATCCAAATATTTTCTAAACATCTAGCAAACATTAATAACCACTCAAAGCAAAATTAATCAAGAAAAAATAATATTTTTATGCATTAATCAAAATAAAAAAAATTAAGACATTATAATACCACAATAAGTTCATAAACATCTTTAAAAATGTAAAACTAGCTAGAGATGTGCTTCATAGACATCACCTATTAGGTTAGAAAAAGTTTATACCTTTAAGGCTCACTAATAACGACTGGTTCTTTATGCTTTTCTCTTGCAAATTTTAGCTTTTACCACACTCAAAGCTCAAGAAACCTTTGTGCTAGACTCTTGTACCTTCACACTTAGTTTTCTCATCAAGATTTTCCTACCCCTTCTTTTTCTTTTTTTCCTTTTCTCCTCATTGTCTGCTCTGATTTTTCAGGGGGTATTTATAGGGTTTTAAGTTAGGATCTTAATCAAGGTTTGATTATTATTGATTAATGGTTGACCCTGTCATTAAAATGAGAGGGTTTTGGGCTAGTTTTAACAGCTGGAATCTTTGTAATTTGCTGCTTTTGCAATGATGATTTTGCAACAAACTTAATTTTAAAGATTTTAATGGTTTTGTTAAACTTGAAGACCAATAAGTTGTTTCTAGCCTTTAGACCTTGAGAGAAACATGAACAATCCTTGAAGAAAACCTACTGAGAAGGTTAGAAGTGCGAATAGATGAAACAAAATCAATGGTTTTGCACAATAAGTATCACAATCATGACTGATTAAGTTGATCACTTTTGAAGCCTTGATGAAGCAACTCCGACTTCATTGTCGTTAGAGACTACCTGAAATTGGCACACCTTTTTTTTGGATCAAACCTTACTCAATTTAGATGTTTGTAACTTCACATTCATTCATTTGAAGATGCTAATTCGATCGACCCAGAACTGCCCAAATGGTGCATTTTGAACATGAACCAAATGATGTGTTGTCTAGGTTAGCCACTGAGAAATTAAGGTTTTTAATTTGGGATCTGGCCAAAATTCAATTTAGTTCCTGATCTTTTGATTTATTTTAATTGCACTTGTAATTGTCATCCAACTTTTAATTTTATGCAATTTTGCCCTTGCCAAACTCAATTGTTAGCCCCAAAGTTCAATGTCTTTTTCAATTTATTCCTTGGTCAATTTGTGCATTTTAACATAAAATTGATCAACAAATTTTCAATGTTCTTCAATATGACCCAAATTAAACCAATGTCAATCACTAAAGCCCTTAATTAATAACTAAACTTTAATATTAATGCAATTAAGCTTCTATTTTGATCAAATTAGGTTTTTTAAAAATTATAATTTAACCTCTAGACTTCAATTTCTTCTAATTAAAACCCTAATTGAACTCAAAAATCAATTTTTCTTGCAATTAATCCCTCAATAAACTCAATTAAATCCTAAAAAATTCCAATGGAGCCTTTAAACAACCAATTTTGATTTTTCCTTCTCAAATTCATTTTTTCAATTCAAGAGGCCTTTACTTGTCCATATCGAACTACTAATTTTTCTAACCTTATATATTTTGATCCTCTCTAACTAGTCTTTAGCAGTTTTCTCAGCGTTTTTCATGTTCTCTCCATTGATATTAGCAGAATAGTAGGGAAGAGATGAATTTGGACTAAATTAGAAAAACGACATTAATGAGTCTATGAATTATTTTATGTATTTTTGTTCGTCCATCGACAGTTTTGCAAAGCCTTTCTGAACTCTTATTGACATGAAATTTTAAAATGATATATTAAAATATGTCAGGAGACTTAGCTTGATTTTACAGTCGTATTGAGAGATATGATTAATATCGTAAAACTGGACAATAGGTTATTTTACACCAAAATCTGAATTTGCATACTATTTTATTTACTTTAATAATCATGATTTTAAAACTAATTCATTGAGGACTCCCATTCATAATTGTCATAAAATCTTCCTCGGAGTTTTCACCACTTTCAGTCAAAATTGTGCAATTGTACACCGAGCTTATACATGTGATCAACGTTTTTCGCGTGTAAAAACCATAAATTATTATTATTATTATTATTATTATTATTATTATTATTATTGTATAACTATTTTCACCCTAATTTATAAAAAAATTCCTTTACATAATTATTTTACTTGATTGAGGAATTTACGTAATTCATCACTGAGTTAACATTTTGCATACCGATTTATTATTTTATCTCATCTAAAATTTAATTGAATTTACTAGAGATGTCATCCTAAATCACAATAATTTTCTTTCTAATTTATCATTTTTTCTAATTAAACATTACCCTATTTAACATTGATTTACTTATTTTTTGTTCAGAGGTTCACATTTTTTTCAAAACTATAATAACTATATAAAAAACAAATATAAACAAATTATCCCCGTCAAATCTCAACATAATATTAATGGTTACCAATTATATAATCTCAACTCAAAATGGTTCTGACACATAACATTAAACAATTAAATACCAGTGATGTTCTATAAAGAGTACCTAGTTCATAATTATAAGTGTTGGCCTAATCATCTGATTCCAATGACGTTTTTCCCAAAGCGATAGCATTTTGGTACAATGATTCTTATTTGAAGTCTGTCATTGATCATTTGAAAAGTAATCCTTCTTCAGAATCTAAGCACGCTGGGTTTAATGATCAATAACCCAGAAAAGGAAAGCTTGTGGCAGGACATGATGCTGATCTTTAGAAGAATCTAATTTCATTATTTCATGGTGCTTGTCATACCCGGACATCACGACGACTGATTAAAAATTAATCACAAGTGAAAAAAAAATAGATATCTGGCATCTTCTTTTTCTAGAGGAAAATGTCTTGTTTAAGGAGTCACCGCCTAGTATTATAGTCACTAGGAACCCTAACTGGTCAACAGAGATTTTATGGTCCGGGACTAGTTACGCGAAAGGGAAGATGCTATCACCCCTTAAGCGTCCTACTTGAGACAGGCTGCATTGCTGATTTTTGTCTTAAATTGCTAAAGGTTTGTTCGTGTATGCTAAGATAGTTTGCATTGCTTTTGCTTGTAATATTCCTGACTCTGGCGTCAGTGAATATTCAACTACGGATTACTTCCAATTTTGGCGTTGGTAAATATTACGTAGCTGAGAAATAAAATAAATTTAATTCGGTATTTTGATTCTTGATTCTAACGTCAATGAATAAATCAATAAAAAAAAATTATAATTTATTGCATGCACATATTTTTTATTTTTTATTTTTTTATATATTTTATTTTTTATTTATCTTTTTATTTTTGGGGCAGACGTGCGTTACGCATGCCTGCCTAATGAATTATAATTCACTTGCTATAGAAGCAAGTGAATTATAATTCGCTGCTACTGTAGCAGTGAATTAAAATGCAAAGGAAGCGGGGCTTACCTCAATGCAAGAACGAAGATGATAACTGAAGCATGGTGGCCGGCTGTTCTCCTCTCCTTTTTTGTTTCTTCTTGTTCTCCACTAGTATTCTCTCATATCCGTTTGTCCTATGCTTCTTCATTTTTTATGAATCTGTTTCTGTAACAATACAGAACAAGTCTGGTGTAGGTGAAGACGATGGTGACGATCGAGCAACCGCTCACGGTTGAAAATCCCACTTGCTGTTCTGGTGTTGTCGTCCTGGAGTTGCATTCTACTACTGCCAGAGGGAAGCTTACGGTGCTGGGCTTGTTGAAGATGCTGCGCTGGTGAGGACAAAAACGACAGGGTAAAGGGCTATCGCAGTTGAGGATAGCGGCTTCCGGGGTTGCTGAGATCAGTGCAGCTGCTTCAATGGAGAACTGCTGGATGTTCACAGTGTGGAAGAGCTGTTGGGGCTGGTGTAGCTGCGGAGTGAAAGCAAAGACGATGACGATGGTGATGGAGGGTTGCCCGACTGCTGCTACTTTCCTCTCTGTTTCTGTTTTTCTGTGTCTTCCCTAGTCTTTCTTTCCTGTGCTGTTGCTTTATGCTATTATTGGGAAATGAAGGCGAAGATGATGGTGATGGTTGGGGATGTTTGTTCAGCTGAGATGGCAGGCCAAGGCTGGTGTGGTGGCGGTTTTGGTCTCAAGCCAAAGAGGAAAAGAAAAGCCACGGAGGGCTTCCCTGACTGTTTTTTGGTGACTGGGGAAGAAAAGGAGGAAAATAAACCTGGGGGAAGGGGGCAGTGGCGGCTAGCCTAGGATTCGTCTGCGCCCTTTCTTTTTTGTTATAAATATCTTTTTTATTTCTTTTTCTTTTTAGGATTTTTGGTAATGACCTTCTCCTAGGGTTTTCTTTCTTTAGGGTCCTCTCTAATCGTGTTTTTAAGATCTGTATTTATAGTGCTAGAGTCCTTTCACGTGTGAGAAATCAAGTTTCAATCAAATTCATTTTCTGTTTTGAAGTTTGAATTTGATTAAGAATCAAATTTGAAAACAGATAACTATTATTATCTTGAAGATAAGGATTATCTTGAAGATAAAGATAGAATGACAAAAGCACATTGTAGTTCTTAATTTTTCACGCAAGTTGACAAATTGTATTTTTCATTGAAATAAATCTATGATATTTTAATTTTATATTTTAAACTCTATAAAAATTAAATTAAAAGCCAATTGACCAAAATTGGTTACTGCATTGCTGATGGGGAGGTAATACTAAGAAATTAGCTTCAGTTTCATATTGGAAAATTCTCTCCACAAACAGCATGGACATGATTGTAACTTTCTCATGGAAAGAGAGTAGTTTTTGTCGTGGTTCACTGTTTAATAAAGCATGCTCATTTTGCTGCATTAACTCATCCCTAAACTGCTATTATAGATGCTTAAACTTTCATGGATTCTGTGGTTAAAGTTCATGGGTTGCCCAGTAATTTTGTGTCTGATAGGGATCCGATTTTGATGTGTAAATTTGGGCGAGAGTTATTTGCTTTGCAAGGAGTTCCTTTGCACTTTTCCACTGCTAAATTGATAATCTGAGGTGGTAAACCAGTGCCGGCGAACTTATCTCAGGTGCATGACTTCATCAGCACCTAAGAATTGGCGGGTGGCTTCCTCTTGCCGTGTGCTGGTATAATACCAACAGTCATTTCACAACTAAAGATGTCTCCTTTTGTGGTATTATATGGGTAAACTCCTCATTGCTTCCTCCTTACTTTCCAGGAGATTCACAAGTTGAGGCAACAAACCAATTATTGCAAGAAAAATAAGTTTTTCTGAGCATTCTTAAAGTATCAGAGCAAGCACAACCTCGTGATAAGAATTTGGTTGATAAGCACCAAACTGCAGGGTTTTTCAAATTGGTGATTGGGTCTATTTAAATCTGCAAGCTTTTCTCCGAGGATCAATATAGCTCGTTCGAAGCAAGCTTCCATGATCCATTCATCTCTGAAACATAGCAAATATACCATGTATCCTAGGAGGTGGGAAAGAATAAGAAAATAAAAATTTTGTTAGAACAAGAGACGAGAAAAAGTTAACCCTGTTCACTCCTCGCTCCACTACAGGTGAGGCTGAGGTATACTGGTAGTTACCGCAAGAGCAAATTCCAATGAGAACATTTCTTCCGAACAAACCCCGACTTCATTTATTCTACACAGCTCGGGGAGAAAAACTTTAAACTCCCAAGCAGGCATCAATAATGGTCTGCCATCTACGAGTCTTCTCACGATGGGTATAACAACAGCCAGGAAGTGATATTTCAAATGGTGGAAAACTGCTTTTCTCCTGCCAGAGCCTTCCCGGTGTATAACAATTTCCAGAACTTGAAAATAAAAGTTTAAGAGTTCTGAAACCAAGTTCATTCGATTATGGATGGGGTATTTCATGGGGTGGGAGACTGCTTTTATCTTGTAGCCACCCCGCCAACAGAACTACCCAAACCCCATTCATCCACACACTTACAACTGAAAATGGTTTTTACCTACTTTACAATCAAGGATGTCAGATATAACATTCCCTGTTGACGCCCTCAACAACTGCAACAAATAACACATGGAGAAGTGAAGCGGGAGAGAGCAAGCAAAGAATGAGGAGCCATGTCCCAACAAACCAAACATTGCAAATCCAAATCCTACTAAGATAGTTTAGTTATTGTCAAAGCTCTTAATGAGAGCTCATTTAGCAAAACAAGACCAGCATAAATATGTCCATTAACAAAAATCCCAAGACCCTAGTACCACCTACATCCACCAGTAGATTAGCTTTCCATCAAGCATAATCACTTGCTTTCACAGCACCACCAGTTTGGTGCAACATGGCATCAATCTCATCCCCATCCTCCATTTCCAGCTGCAGAAACAAGAAAAAATGAAGGCAATATATGCATTAACTAAATGTGTATAATCCATGTATTTATATCTATGAATGTGCAACTGTGTGCCAGAAAGATACCTCATCAGGAGTTTGCTCTCCACGAAGACGACGACCATCAAACAAAAAGGCAATTGAGTTTATCTCCACAGATTGGCGATCACAATAGGCATTCATCAGCTTCTTCAACTGCGTGCTTCTTTTGATCCTGAAAAAGACTTCATTTCCATCCTACAAAAAAGGTAAAAAATGGGTGTTTAATCAGCATATTCTCCACAATAGGAGCCTTACATCAAGAGTATAAATTACAAACTTTTAACCCATCGCATCATCAAAATAAGAGTTAGCATGGACTACCCCATAATAAAAATTCAATTAAAATGCAACTTGAAACTTGTAATTTCAATGATATAAATATTCAATAATCAAGTTTCGACATCTATAACAATAATCACGATTCAAAGGCACAACAATCAAGAAACACAAGGTAAGCAACTACTAAAAGCTGTTCCACTCATCTTTGAAGCAGCGTAGATTCTCTCACGCACAACTGCTTCTAAACAAGACACCAAATCGACGTTCCCATAAAGACTAGTTGCACCATAAGTGAACAAATCCTCACCACGCCCTTTCATCAGGAGTTTTTCCTGAACACAACCCATTTAGAATCCAGAACTAAAAAAAATGATAAAGAAGAGTTTTTTAACTATTACCTAGCAGGCCTAACTCAAAAAATAAAAGTCTCGTTCAAATTTTGAAAAGCACTATAATTCCCAAAACACTACTACTCAATTGGTGAAGCATTATTTGTAGCATACTAATAGAGAACACCCACACTCCCATATGAATTTTGCATTAGCAAAACGTCCCAAAAAGCAATGATAAAAAAAAAAAACCCAAATGTAACAGTTTGTAAACCAAAACAAAAACATTAAAAGAGAAAAACCAAACCCAAAAATATTTAAGGATGAAACAGAAACAAAAACCCACAACAAAGGAAGAAGACATAATCAAAAGAAAGAAAAACAGACCTGGCCCTTCACTTTGAGGTTGATGTGAGCAGACTGATCGTTGGGCTTCTTATCTTCCTCTTGTGGCTGACCTGTCGCCTCGGACATTTTTATCTCCTTTTAGTCTCTTCTTTCTTTCTCTTCGAGTAGGAGAACACAACAAATGAGGGTTCTTCTCTTTACCTTTTTTTTGTGTTTGTTATATTCCTTTTCTACTTTTTTTCTGCTACCGAGTCACCGACGACTTTCTCTGAAACTCGGTAAATATTCCGTGTTGAAATCTGATTAGTTTTGTTGGTGGGCAGAACCGCCTAATCCTGAACATACCCTACAATTTTGGATAAAATGAGCACTAATTTAATTCAATACAAGATTAAATGTCTTTTCTAAAATAATATTTAAAAAATTGTTAAATTGTTGATCTCTTTTGATTTGGAGGGGGATTTAGTTTTTTTTTTTTTTTATCCACACACAATAAAACATGTATTTTTAGCTTTTAAAAATGTGGTTTGTGCTTTAAAATGGTTGTACCTTTGAAAAAAAACTATCACACCTCTAATTCAAACACATATATGTTTATAAACTTCAATATGTTCAGGGATAAACTTTGAATGTTTAGAAAGTGAATAATTATATGTTTATATCAGTATTTTATTTCTAGAAATTGAAAAAATAGAGGATTGATGGTAAAAATCTTAGATACTGCAAATCAGTATTTATTTAGGGTTTAGAGGCTCTATGATAATTAAGTCTTTTGACTTTATAGTAAGAGATTATAATAAATGAGGAGAAGAACATTAAACTCTAAGAACAAGAATGTTTGTTCTTAGTTTTTTATGTAACAAATGCTTTGAGAATGTATAATAAAAGAATAAAGATTGTGAATCATTTACCTGAGTGGTTTGAAAAGTATTTTGAATCTTATTTTTTATTCAAGGGGTCAAAAATCTTTTTCTCTTGAATATTTTAATAAAGAAAAAATCATTTACATCAACATCAATGATGATGAAAATGTCTTCTTACATAATGTTAATGTTGATGAGAATTACCCTTACACATCATTCATGTTGATGAACAAACAATAGAGTTATAAAAGAATTTTATACCTTATTTCATACGTAACATTAATATTGATGGGAATAGCCCTTTTGTAGCATTATTGTCAATTGTCAGACCTACATGTGTTTGGACTTAGCATGTAGCCAAATCTATTAAACACGTGTTTAACAGTTTGTCAAACTCACGTGCATTTGAGCTTAGCGTGTAGCCATGCCCGAGGGATTTGGGTCTGGTATTTTGTCAAATTTACATTAGCTTGAGCTTGGCATGTAACCAAACCCAATGAAGTTAGGTCTTACATCTTGCTAGACCCATATTTATTTGGACTCAGTATATAACTGAGCCCAAGGGATGTGAGTCTAGTGTTTTTTCAAACCCATGTGTATTTGGGGCTTGGTGTGTAGTCGAGCCCGAAAGATTTGGGTCTAGCATCTTACCAGATCCACATACGCTTGGGCTCAGTATATAACCAAGCCTAAGGGAGTTATGGTCTAACACCTTGTCAAACTTCTAATAGTTTAGACTCAACATGTAGTCAAGCCTAAGGAGTTGTGTTAGGCATGGAAATAAAACTAGACTTGCATCATCTAGGCTTGGTATTCTGTCAAGCTTATGCATATTAGGTGAACACCTTACCTTTGACCAAACATCATTCATGTTGATGAACAAACAATAGAGTTATAAAAGAATTTTATATCTTATTTCATACATAACATTAATATTGATGGGAATAGCCCTTTTGTAGCATTATTGTCAATTGTCAGACTTACATGTGTTTGGACTTAGCATGTAGCCAAATCTATTAAACACGTGTTTAATAGTTTGTCAAACTCACGTGCATTTGAGCTTAGCGTGTAGCCATGCCCGAGGGATTTGGGTCTGGTATTTTGTCAAATTTACATTAGCTTGAGCTTGGCACGTAACCAAACCCAATGAAGTTAGGTCTTACATCTTGCTAGACCCATATTTATTTGGACTCGGTATATAACCGAGCCCAAGGGATATGAGTCTAGTGTTTTTTCAAACCCATGTGTATTTGGGGCTTGGTGTGTAGTCGAGCCCGAAAGATTTGGGTCTAGCGTCTTACCAAATCCGCATACGCTTGGGCTTAGTATATAACCAAGCCCAAGAGAGTTATGGTCTAACACCTTGTCAAACTTCTAATAGTTTAGACTCAACATGTAGTCAAGCCTAAGGAGTTGTGTTAAGCATGGAAATAAAACTAGACTTGCATCATCTAGGCTTGACATTCTGTCAAGCTTATGCATATTAGGTGATCACCTCACCTTTGACCCTTTTATTCATGAGACTTTTAGGCAAATGAGTTGTGTATAAAATATGTTAATCCTCCCTCATGTTTTTGTGTATTCAATACGCAAGGATTTTGAAAGGTTATCTTTAATGAAAGACTTTTTACTTTCCCAGTGAGATTTATCTATCCCACTTAGAACTATTAGGATCCTTGTGGCTGAATCGCTCATCCTTATTGGAAGAGGTCCCTTGGGAAATAAAATGGCAGCTTACAATTAATGCAGTAATTAAATGGATTTCTAGAGATCTAAGATAACGTGCATGTCATTTATCCGAACATGAGAGTGAAAAGTTATTTTCTTTATAACCCAAGTTGTTTATCTTTTCTTTCTTTTGCTTTCTCTTTTAGTGATCTCTATAAAAATAGATTTGAAGATTTCTTAAGCAAGCTTTACCATTTTCTGATAAGAAATTGTCATTCTCGGTACTTCCATTTAATAATGTCATCTTCTTCTAAACAAAACCAAATGGACCTTCATAGAGTCAGACCTGACCCTAAAAGTAAAGACATTATTTCCTCTAGTGATGGGTTTAGGTTTTAGCCAGGAATTAGAGGAAACGACGAGGGATAAAGGTCCACAGGTCCATCAGATTAGGCCCCAAGACTGAAGGAGGTGGAACTTTAGCGTCCATCTCTAGTAGGGGAGAAGATAGTTCTTGTCGCTAGAAATGGCCTTCCCTCAATGCTTTGAGGAAGCCTCAAGGAATAAAAAGGCTACCCCAAACCCTTAAGGATGATGCTTTTAGTATTTTGGGCACTAAAGAGGTGGATTTTACCAATGGTCGATAACCTAGAGAGTATGTGGCTCAATTTCCCTTCAGGGATGAAAGGATTAATCAAAAGACCTTGAACTTCATACAGGGACATTACGAGATTATAGTCCTCCTATACATGTACAAATTAAGGTACTTCTTCCTTCTTCAAGGTTTTGTGAGGGACATCTTTAGGTAATATATAGATTAGACCCAAGCCAATTGCACCATAATAGATGGGTGATCTTGTCAAATTTTGACAAGTTTATTAAACTTGTTGGTATTGAGCCTCCATTAAACCTTTTTAAGACCGAGGAGAAGTCTGTGTAAAGAAAATGAAGACTGGTAATGAGGAGGTTATCATATTATTAGTGGACCGAGGAGAAGTTTGTAGAGGGAAGGCTGAGCTGTGTTAGGTGGAGAGGAGGATGGAGGTTTATGAGAGGAAGGTTGAATTTTGAGGTTTTGTGGCGTTTAAATTGAAGATTAGTTATGTTACAGAGCAACTAAATTGGTTTGAGTGGAAGAAAATGGACAATGATGGTGGACCTTGATAGTAATGGTTGTTTATGGTAGTTACAGAGGTGTTATGGTAGGACATCGTAGGATGATTTGGTTTGTTGGCCTAAAGGGAGATGATGAATGGTCTCGGGTTAAAAGGTATGTCGACAATGATAAAGTCAGTTGTTCTGGTCTAGTTTTATGGTGGTTTGGAAGTCTCGGGTAAAAGGGTTCTTTTAGTTTGAGATAAGGATGGAGATGGAGGAGGCTACAATGACTGTGTGGGTTGGTGGTGTTTTCTAATGCTATGGACAATGGTCTTTCCCTTTGTTTGTTCCTCTAATGTTGTTTTGTTTTGTTTTCCCTAATGCAAGTTATTTCGAGTGGTTCTTTCTTTGATTCTATATTTTTTAGAGGCTGATTGCTTTATTGATGAGAGAGCATACTCGTGATGGCAAATAAGTTACTGAGTTATTACAGTATGGGTTTTGGATTGGTGGTCAGTAAGGGTTGCTTTGGTGCTGTGAAGATGATAGTTCAAGTTTGGTTCGAAGAAGAAGATGAAGGTTATTAAATCAAGGGTTGGAGAAGGGGTAGATTATGAATTGTGTTTGGTTTGATTTTGGTGGGGGATGTTGGTGTAAGGTTGGGTAATGATGGTGTTAAAGGAAGATTCATGGATGGTTATGTCTCTTTTCTAGTATATGAATAAAGGCTGGAAGTTTAGGATTTGAATGCTGGAAATCTGGGATTTTATTTGTTGGAATATAACAGCTGAAAATATAGGATTGAAGAGTTGGGTTTAATTGCTAGGATCTTTGGTTGAGTTGCTCAAGAAGTTGGTCATAATTGAGAGATTGCAATCTTTGGTTTAAATGTATGGAATTAATTTGGGACTAAATTAAATTAAATCATTTTAATTGGACTTAATTGGATTGAAATCAATGAATTAATTGGATCAAATTGAATTAAATAGATTGAATTGGACTGGATTGAAATAAATAGGACTAAAGCGAAGTTATAAAAATAGTTAATTGGTCCTTGGAATATTTCTTTCTTCTCATTACATTCCTTGGATGTTTTTTGGATTTTTTTAATTTTATTCAAATATGGTTAAATTCAAGGTTGTTAAAAATACATTTTTAACACGATACGAAAAATATAATACAAACTCGGATCGTAAAAACAGGTTGTAAAATTATAAAGAATTTTTTTTTATACATAGTTTAAGCACCTTAAAACACAGATGGTTTAAATAAAAATTCAAACATAGTTTAAGTAACTTAAAAATACAATAAATACAATTATTGATTTTCATAAATTTTCATTCATCATCAATTCACATACTTAAACAAAAGCATTGACATGTTTTTAGCAACGATGCCACCTCCTTTATAATTTATAAGAATGAAAAATAATTGCGTTGAACATGTCTAATGAGATAAACCCAAACTATGAAAAATTCAAAGTGAAATTTGATCTGGTTGTTTTATTTCCTTCCATCCATAACTTTTATTCTTCCATTTTATGTCTTTGTTATCAATATATATCATGTTTAATGCTTACATAGTTCACCTTACCTCTATTGGGGCGTTTCAATACATTTATCACTTGTGAAAAAAAAACTCTAGGTAAAAAACCAAGAACTTCATGTACTTGGAAAAATAAAGAAAACAAAACATGCAACTAATCTAAACTAAAATAATCACTTCCAAAAGATTCTGATTTATAACTTGACTATTTGTTCAAAACCATCTTCAAACTTCAAATTACTCTCACGTATAGCCAAATTAAATCAATTTAAGCATTTTTCTCAATTTCCTATTCAATTTTAACCCTTAATTGTGATAAAAAAATTCTAAAACTTTATTTTCGCCTATGGTGCTCAATTATTGGTCTAATTTCAACTCCAACTATATATTTTTTTTTTGTATTTTTAGTTTGTTTTTGTATTGTTTTTTGCATTTTTGTATGATTTTCAAGATTTTTTTACACACTAAAAGTAAATAAAAATAATAAAATGATTATAAGTAACTAAATTTATTGAAAAGATATATTTTTGGTTTCTTTTTTAATTTTTGAAATATATATAAAAATAAAAGTAAAAAATTAGATTAGAACACCTTTGTTCTGCTTGATATCATGGCCATAATCATAGTTTCTTTTTATTAAAAAGAAAGAAAAATAAAAAATATGTATCATGATTCATTTACAAAATTACTTAATTGATCAACAAATGTATAATATTGTTTCATTAGTAAGAAATAATGTAATCTGAATTGATAAAAACATTGTCATTTCAATTAAAGCAATTGAAAATGAGACTAATTACATGGTCACGGGGAATCTAATGCTCGATCCACAAGGCTGATTGATCACTTTATTAAAAATTTGGTTTTAAAGGGTTGTTTGGAATTGTGATTGTGGTTCAAAGTGTTTTTTACTTATAAATATATTAAAATAATTTTTTTTATTTTTTAAAAATTATTTTTGAGATCAGCACATTAAAACGCTCCGAAAACATTAAAAAAATTAATTTTTAGCCAAATATTTTTTTTTGAATTTTTTAGAAACGTGTGTTGGACCGCGTTTCCAAACAGTCTCCATTGACACTATAACATGCAGTAGATATCGATTATAGGTTTTAAAGTGTGTTTAGTAATGTGGTATTTAATAATTTTTAAACTTTTTTTAATTTATTAAAATAATTTTTTAGAATTTTTTAATATTTGATATTAACTCATTAAAATTATTGAAAAATAATAAAAATTAATAAAATATTTTTCATATTTTTTCAAGTTAATTGCATTTTAAAAATACATCAAAAACAAACATTGCTTATTCATATAAGACCTTGATTGTTTCATGAAAACTAACTTTTTGAAAATCATTTTTTTTATGTTTATTTACCATTAAAAAAACTAGTTATTGAAAAATTCTTTCTAGTAAAAAAAAATAGTTTAATTTATTGGAAAGTGTTTTATTTTATTTTGGATAGAAAATACTTTTTAGAAGCTGTGAAAAATTTAAAAATATTTTGTTATTTATTAATTATATCAAATTTGATTTTCAGTATTTTGATTATTATATATTTTGTTTTCAATTTTGTCCTTTATAATTTGATTAATTTGATTCTTATATCAACTTTGATCATTATTCTTCTAATTATTATTTATTTTTTTTTTTATCATTTTTTGAATTGAACATTTTTGTTTATAGATATAATTCTCATTATTTTAATTGCTATTTATTTTATTTGAAATAATTTATAAATTTTTTTTATTTTCATCATCTTTTAATTTTTTTATCTGTCAGATGTGGTCCACTTTCTTTTAATAAATTTAAAAAAATAAAAAAAAATATATTTTTCAGCTTATTTTTTAAGACATGACATAATACTTGAAAATATTTTTTAATTTATTTTTTATTATTCTATTAAAAATAATTTACTTTTTAGTAATACATGTTTCTTGAAATCTATTTCCTAAAAAAAATATTTTCTAATAAATAAATAGTGTCCAAGTATTTAATCGTTATTTACTGCAGAAGCATAGTGTTTGTTCCCGTTGAATATATGCTGCTATTTGCACTGTGGAAAATAACCGTTATTTTGGGCAAAAGAAATAAAAAAAAAAACAGTGACACTGTCTACGGTTTGGATTTGATTGATCTTTGATGACCATCCCACTTATGGGTACAGTTTCTTTTCACGTTCCAGTCAAGCACAGCTGTTACTTGTCCCAAACCCAACGTTAATCTTATTTTTACTGTTGGAAAGTGTTTTTGTAAAATAAATTTTTTAATTTTTTAGATATAAAAAATAAATTAAAGAAATAAATAAATTATTTTTATATATTTTTAAATAAAAAAAATTAAAATAAAACTATTACCACGGTAGCAAATAATCGTAGATAATATAACCTTAGGTTAGGTCTGTGTTATTATATATTATAGACACGATCTTTTTTTTTTAGTTTTTCTGTTGATAAAGAAATAGAACGGTCGAGTTTCGGAGTGGGGGCCACGTGCTTAGTGGGGCCGGCAGTGGCTGCATCTCTCTCTCTCTCTCAATTCTTTTGCTTTTGGTCTTGTCATTTGGCTGAAAATAGGGACCCACCACAGCATCTCGGTCTCCTAAACGCACCCTCCTCTTCTTCCCTTTTATACTCCCCTGCCAAACCCTCACTTTCCCTCGTACTCCTACTGCACCACTAACCATTTCCTTTCAACATCCCTCTCTCGCTCTGCTTCCCGAAGAATCAGAGAGCATGGAGCCATACTTCCTTTCTTCCTTCCTCTTACTTGTTTGCATTTTCACATCTGCAGGTATGGAATAACTCACTGTGTAACTAGTTCAAACTACGTGTTTGCAGGTATTATTATTGCTGACAAATGTGGTGTTCATTTTGCAGATGCGGGATCTATCGGGGTGAACTATGGGAGAATAGCAAACAACCTGCCGGCGGCTACGAAAGTGGTGCAGCTGGTTAAATCTCAAGGTTTAGAGCGGATAAAGGTTTACGACACCGACCCTCTTGTGCTCAAAGCCTTATCTGGTTGCGGTATTAAAGTCACTGTTGATTTACCAAATGAGCTTCTCTACTCAGCTGCCAAAAACCCTTACTTTGCCCGAACTTGGGTTCAGAAAAACGTCGTCGCTTACCACCCTTCCACGCAAATCGAAGCCATTGCCGTTGGCAATGAAGTTTTCGTTGACCCACACAACACCACCAAGTTTCTCATTCCAGCCATGAGAAATATCCATCAAGCCTTGGTCAAGTTTAACCTCCATTCTTCTATTAAGATCTCTTCTCCTGTAGCTTTAAGCGCTCTCCAATCCTCTTACCCATCTTCAGCTGGGTCATTCCGACCCGAGTTAATCGAACCCGTATTCAAGCCCATGTTGGACTTCCTCCGCCAAACCGGGTCTTACCTCATGGTCAATGCCTATCCTTTCTTCGCTTACGAGTCCAACTCTGATGTCATTTCACTAGATTACGCTTTGCTTAGAGAAAACCCGGGTGTTGTGGATTCCGGGAACGGGTTAAGGTACTTTAGTCTCTTTGATGCCCAAATAGACGCCGTTTTTGCCGCGTTGTCCGCTTTGAAGTACGATGACATAAAAATAGTTGTTACCGAGACAGGGTGGCCCTCTAAAGGCGACGAGAATGAGATTGGTAGTGGCGTGGAAAATGCAGCTGCATACAACGGCAATCTCGTCCGTAGGATCCTCACTGGTGGCGGAACCCCCTTAAGACCACAGGCTGACCTGACTGTTTACCTCTTCGCCCTCTTCAACGAAAACGAAAAGGATGGGCCCACATCAGAGAGAAATTATGGGCTTTTTTACCCCGACGAGCAAAAGGTTTATGATATCCCATTTACTGTGGAGGGGCTCAAGAGTTACAAGGATAGCAACCGGTCCTCGGACACCGGAAGTCATCAAGTTGCTGCTCCGGTCAATGGAGGCGTGTCCAAGAGTACTACAGGGAAAACGTGGTGCGTCGCAAACCCTGACGCGGGAAAACAGAAGCTACAGGCGGGTCTAGACTTTGCATGTGGCGAGGGAGGTGCTGATTGCCGTCCGATCCAGCCTGGTGCAACGTGTTATGATCCTAACACGCTCGTGGCCCACTCTTCGTTCGCGTTCAACAGTTATTACCAGAAACAAGGACGTGGAATGGGTGACTGTTATTTTGGAGGAGCAGCTTATGTTGTTACTCAAGAACCAAGTACGTATTTTATTTTATAGCCCTTCTCTCTTTTACATCTCGCTTATTTTTTGTCCTTGCTTGCTAAATAGCGCATGATAAGCTTAATTTAGAAAGCTAGTGCACAAACTTGATAACATGCGCTGCTCGGGTGCGGGTGCGGGTGCGGGTGCGACCATTGTGTGAAAGCTAGTGCTGGTCCACAAGGTCTGGACTGACGGAGCACGCCGGGTCAGAGAAAGGGTAAAAAAAAAAAAAAAGAACCACGTGACTGGGGTCATCATCGTACGGAGAATCTTTCTCCTGGTGACTTGTCGTGCTTAATTGGATGTCACATGGGCCTTGGAGAGGCAGCTTTTGTTTTTACCAGCTCTTACAGCATTGCGTTTTACGTTACCAAGGTTCTTTTGATGGTAAAATAGTCAAACGTGAAAGGTGACATTTTGTCACTTATTAAGATCAACTGGACTTTGCTTTTGTTTGTTTCCTTGCTTTCTATTTCAGTATTTCTATACATATTCTAATAAAAAAGAGTGTTCGTTCTTGCAGAGTTTGGGCAGTGCGAGTTTCCCACAGGATATTGAAGAGAATTCTGAAGCAAGGGTTTGGATTGATTGACACAATTGAAGGCTAGTTTGACTGTAGGGTTCACTGTATTTATTCTGCAGAAGTTGGAGCTGGTAGACAATTTATTTTGAGTAGGTTGTCTGTGTAATTATATAGTCCAAAATGTTCCTATCTTGCTTACTATTTATTGAAGGCTCATTGATGGCTTGTTTTTAACTCTTCCTGGCTCCTCAAATGGGGAATATGCTGTTGTATTTAGAGAGGAAACAACAAATTGGGAAGGGATTATTTCCTTTACTTCATCTAGCCAGCCAACTGGGGCAAATGCTGTGTGCAGAAGAAGCAAGCAACAACTGCAAGTTCTTGCAGTGCTAAAGTATTTGATCATGGAGGGCAGGGTACTGTTGAACGATGGTGAAATGTAATTGGTAATTCCTGCTTGGATAAGATAAAAATTTTAGGGCTACATAAACTTACATTGGATCAGTATATAAAACCCTCTTCGATCGTGCAGTTAATCATAACATATTTTCATGCAGTAACAAATTGATCTTGCAAGAATAACACTTTTTTGTTTTTATGAAATACTATCTTTTATCAAACACAATGTCCTTCGTGTATCATTATTTTTGTTTCATACATCGTATGGATTTGTTTACATGGTGAGGAGACGACTCAATTTGATAACAATACGAGAGCTCTACTTGAAAAGAAAATTAAAAAAAAAATCTCAAATAACCTGGTTTAATTGAAGTTATTATCCGAGTGACCAATAACTCTTATTTATTGGTGTGAATGGTTGCACATAATTGTCATATGAGGTTGAGAGATTGAAATATGAGTTAAAATACAAGTTCATAAATCAGAAGCTATTGAACTCATGTCTTAGATGTGAGATCATGAATCAGAAACGATTGAACTTTATTTCAAATGGGTTCACTAGACAATTCTCCTTTAATATTATTGTAATCAAATTCTTGAATTTAACTTTGAATTGTCAAATACAAATTGAAATACTGATGGAAAAAATATCTTTGGTAAATTATGGTGATATTTACCAATGAAAAATAACATCGTTGTTTTCATCGATATTCACTGATATAAATTTTTTATCGGTGAATCCCAAGGAAATTAAAGAGAAAATCATGGAATGAAGAAAAAATTGGGTGGGTATTCCCATGTTATTTCTATCAAAAAAATATGATGTGCTAGTATTATAGATAAAATTACTGATGAAATATAATCATCATTAATATCTATTGGTGAATCTATCGGTAATATTTCAGTTATAACATGTTAGATTTCCTCTCCCCGTCATCTATTTCTCCTTCCTTTTTTTTTTCTTGCAGAAAACAACACCCCCCCACCCCGACCCTCCTTATTTTTTTCACAAATCAAGTTACTATCATTACAAATTCAGCCACCTCAACTTTTAGTCTGTTAATATCCTTGTTCCAGTTCAATATTTTTTGAAGATGTGTCACATCAAATAAGTAAACCTGCTTATTTTTTATTGTAACCTGTTTTTTTATGTAGTATATATAGTTTTTTTTGTGTGTTTACTTGTTTTATAGCATTTTCTTATAAAAATTTGTTATATTAATGTGTGATTTGTATATGTTAGGGTTTTTTTGAAATTTTAAAAAATTATATATGTTTGTCATCTAATAAAATTAAGTTTGATTTTGTAACTTAGGTATTTTTTTTAATGAAATAAATAATGGGTTATTTAATGTGCATGTTTTATATTTTGTCAATTTTATTGTTGAAGTTCAAAATTTAGGAAAATTTGGAGAAATTTGATTTTTTTTTGGAGAAAATTGATAGTCATTAAATGATACTATTAAAATAGATTGAATAATTTTGAATTAAACCAATGATAGATAATTAACTGGGTACCAATAATTTATTTAGTTAAAATTATTAATTAAAACATGTTGTCATCAATATTCTATATAGGTTTCATATAAATAATGGATGATCGTTCTTTGATGTATTGAGTTTCACCTAAAGTGTTAAGCAGGATAAATTGGTGTAATGAGGTTGAGGATTTTATTAAATACCCACTATCTAATTTGAAAAATATTAGTGGATGCGATATTAGATATTTATGTAAGAGGTGTATAAATAAAATGTTTCTCAATCCTGATGTTATTACAATACATCTTCTACAAAAAAAAAGATTCATGGAAAAATATTTGTTTTAGTTTGTATACGGAAAACTATATGTTCCTTATGAGACCATGGTAGAAAGAATGGTTATGTTAATTTCTAGTTTTAGCAACGTGCATGGAGTTGCAAATGATAATAATAATTATTATGGGAGTGATTATGGATGCAATAAAGAATGAATATGAGTTATGCAGGTGAATATTTAATTGTAGATGAAGAGTCAAATGTAGACGCAATTATATTTTTTAAACTTTTGAATGATTCAACAAACCATTATGAGATGGATACACAAATCTCAATAAATTAAAAATTACTATATAAGTGTTTACCATTAAATTAAATTATAAGCTAGTGAGATTAATTATGATATAATCATTGGATGATCACGACTTTCTAGATGATTTTTCTAACAAAAAAACAAAAAAGTATTAATATTAAATATATTAAAGTACAAATGAGTTGTTAGGATGACTCTAGCAAACGGTTTTAGCGCTCAGTCAACGAAAATTACGAGAATTAGCGAAGCCTACAGGTAATGAGAGTCTCAAGGCATTTGCTGTTGCCTCCACCATCAAAATTTTGGTAGAATTTATTCCTATCATCCTCGAAACAAGAATTTTCCTTCCGAGCTGAAGAATCCCAAGAGTATCATTCAAGAAAGTCACAAAGAAGAGAGAATTTTATTCGTGGAAAATAGAAAGGAAACAAATTAAGGTTTGTAGTGGAAAAGGATTGTCGCTTAACATCATGCCTAGCAAATTAAGGAAGGCTATCGGTGCTGTGAAAGACAAAACCAGCATTAGCCTTGCCAAGGTTTCTAGCTCCAATGCATCAAACCTCGAAGTCTTAATTCTTAAGGCCACCAGACATGATGAAGTCCCAGTTGATGAACGTTACGTTAACGAAGTGCTCAGCCTGATCTCCTCCAATAAAGTCTATGCAGCAGTCTGTGCCCAAGCTATTGCCAAGAGGATTGGCAAGACACGAAATTGGATCGTTGCTCTTAAGTCTCTTATGCTTGTTCTCCGAATTTTCCAAGATGGTGATCCTTACTTCCCCAAAGAGGTCCTTGTTGCAATGAAGCGTGGAGCCAAGATTCTCAATATTTCAAGCTTTCGAGACGACTCCAAATCAAAACCCTGGGACTACACTGCCTTTGTTCGAACATTTGCTCTATATCTTGACGAGCGGTTGGATTGCTTCCTCACCGGTAAACTTCAAAGAAGATTTACAAACCGAGAGCGGGAAAATAGCCATCCAAGAAGCAGACGCGGCAACGATTCAGTTTCTGAAATGAAGCCGGCAATGTTGCTCGAAAAGCTCTCCTACTGGCAAAAATTGCTTGATAGAGCAGTTGCAACTAGACCAACGGGTGCAGCTAAGACAAACAGATTGGTGCAGATTTCTTTGTATGCAATCGTGCAAGAGAGTTTTGATCTCTATCGTGATATTTCTGATGGACTTGCGTTTCTTCTAGATAGTTTCTTTCAGTTACAACCACAGTATTGTGTCAATGCCTTCCAAACTTGTGTCATGGCCTCAAAACAATTTGAAGAGCTATGCTCCTTTTATGATTTGTGTAAAAGCCTTGGGGTTGGACGAACTTCTGAGTACCCAAGTGTGCAGACGATATCACAAGAGCTTTTAGAAACATTACAAGAATTCTTAAGAGATCAGTCTTCCTTCCCTACAAATGGTAGATCGCCAGCACATTTGCTTCTTCCATCACCACCGAACAACGATGCTTCTTCAAGCACTGATAGGTATGGCGGGTGGGAAGAATCTTCAGAGAAAGGATCTGAATTTGACTCCCAATGCACCTCACTGGAGGATCTCATGAGTGCAACGGATATGGGAACGAGCCCATCGATGTCCACGGATCACTATTTGGAGCAGTTTGAGATACGATCTCAGACTGAAGATATCCTTAGCACTGCTGATTCTAGCTCGATTCATTCACCAGCCATTGATCAAGGAGCAATAAGTGCGACAAATAGTGTTTTTGATCTCGTATCTTTGGATGGCTGGCCACCAGAAGAGCAAGAGCAAGAGCAAGAGCAAGAATCAGAACCAGAACCAGGTCAGCGAACCTCAGCATTGGACTCCAACACTGGTCTAAGCGATTGTTGGGAGGCTGTCCTAGCAGAGACAGCAAACCAGTCAATGCAAGCATCACCGGATCCAACCATTGGATATGAGCCCAACGCCGTGAGCAATTTCTTTGATCATGGTGCAGCTCATGTAGACAGTGGATTTGAGCCCCCCATCGTGGACAATATCATTGATCAAGCTTCACTGCCAGATCACCAATACAATCCATTTTTACAAGATACAACTGAAATACCAGCAACTGGTGCCACCACAGACAGCCAATCAATATGTCCAGTCAATGAGATGTTTTCAGTCGCCCCTACATTTCGGGCTACCCCAACCTTCAGCGAGCAAAATCCTGATACAGCGGCAGGATTGCACAATCAAGACGATCCGTTTGCACAATGCCTTACTACAATGGCTGCTGGACATGTATCTAATGTTTCCATAGATCAACAAAGTCTGTTGCAACAGCAACAACTCTGGCTGCAGTACCAGGACAAGATCATAGCAAAGAATATGTCTTGATATTCGAAACGGAAGCATGGAATGCCGCAAACTTTGATTTTTTGTGATTTTGTATAGTTAACAAAGTCGATCAGCCTTTCCTTGTTTTTTTTTTTTGGCAAAAACCAAGCATAACAACTACAGTCACAGCATGGTGTAAATAATTTTAAACTGGGATTCAATAGGAAAATAATCATTTTTGTACTTTGTTTTTTTATTTATACAATGTATAGCAAAGATAAAATTAGAATTCTCAAGTTTTAAGGTTACAAACCTAATTAGAAAGAAATTTAGAGAAAGTTTCTATGATATTTTTATTAAATTTAAATAATAGTTTGGATCTTCTAAAACTAAAATAGACACCTTTTATTTATAATAGTTTTAATCCTTTTATTTATAATAGTTTTAATCCTTTATAGAAAATAATTTCTAATTAAAACTTTTACAATTAATAAAATCCATCTAGCTTTAGGATTTTTAAATAATAAAATATAAATTAAATTAAAATTCTTAAACTAAATAGGTAACAAATAAATAAAATCCAAAATTAACTAAAAATAATAATTAAAATAGAAAAACAGTAACTTCAGACTTCATATCATATGCTTTTTGTATTTCTTTGAGGACATTTTTTATGGTTTGACCTTGTCAATCTAGTCCATTAACTCCAGGGATAATTGTTCTATATCAATCTCCTCCATTTAAGAAAAACACGTTTTCAAGTTGAGTTCAGTATCTAGAAAGTACTCGTAAAAGTGATCAATATTGAAGGTCTTGAATATGCCCATATTGTAAACTCTCAATCAAAAATAGATAAATATGGGTTAAATAGGGTAACTATTACTTGAAAAATAATAAATTAGGAAACAAATCTTATGAATTGGGATACACATTTCCGAGAGATTAATTTAAAATTTAGAGAAGCTAAAGTAATAAAATAGCACGCGAAATATTAGTTAAAGTTAACGATAAATCGTGAAAACTCCGTGACCAGGTAAAAATAATAATTTAAAGAAGAAATTTTGTAAATTGGGTGATATTATGAGTAAAATAGAAGGAAATGTCAAATAAATCATTACATGACCCTTTGTGCGAGAAATGTTGAATTTTATTATAATCCCCGCGTACAATCACACTATTGGGACTAAAAGTGGTAAGAAACTCAGAAAATAATTTATGATAATTATGAATAGGAATCTTCAAATAATTAGTCTAATACCCAATATGATTTAAGTAAATTATATGGTATGCAAAATTCGGATTTTTGGCGTGAAATTTTCAACCATTCAGTTTTACAAAATTGAACATATCTCTCAATCCGACCGTTGGATCAAGCTGAAATTTTACATGGTTCTTAAGACATAATGTTTTACCTTGAGTTAAAATTTAAAGTCAATCAGATTTCACGAAGATCTTAAAAATAAAGATACAACATCGGGTTAGTGCAATAAACCAAAATTTATGGGGGATAAGTTGGGGTATAATAGTAATTGACCTATAAAACCTAATATCACTATACTTGCTGCTACTGTTCACGTGGAACAATAACTAAAAAGAGAGAAAGAGGTTTTTCTCTTGCCTCTTTTAATAAATCACTTGAGAAATCTTTTCAAATTATGAGATTGAAGCTTGCAAATAGATTTGTGAGAAGAGAAACACTTTTAGACTGAAATTAAAAAGCTTGCTTGGAGGAGAGGAACTTGAGAGACAAGTATGGGTGATGAAGAGGAAGAATAATTGAAGAATAAATTGGTAAGAATTCTTCAATTTGAACTCGAAATTATTGATAAAAGTGTTCTTCCTTAGTTTTCCTTATTAATTTCATAGTTAGTAAAGGATAATTGAAAAACCCCTGATGTTATGATTCTAGGGCTCTTGAAAATGTGTAGGAAATGAGAGTTTCTTTGAACATAGAGCAATGATAATGGATGTTGTGATGCATGAAAACACTTAGTGTGCTTGTCAAATTTTTCTTTCATGTAATTAAAATTTTAACAGTCTTACTAGCCAACTTATAGTCGAAATTACAACTTGAAAACAATGTAATTTGGAGTTGATGTTTGTACAAATATTGTAGGTATGGATTTTATCTTTTACATAGAACTAGTCTCGACTTATGTGGAGTTGTATAACTTCAGATACGAGAAAAAAATTAAATAAAGGTCTAGATCGACATAGTACTGGACAAATTTTAGGTGCTACTATAATTGTTAATTTTGAGCCTTAAAACAATGTAATTTGAGGCTGGTGTCTTATAAACATTGTAGGTATGTATGTTATCTTTCAAATGGAACTAGTTTTGACTTATTTGGAGTTGTATAATTCTAGATATAAGAAAAACACTAAGAAATGGTTTATACCGACATAATACTGGACTAATTTTGGGTGCTACTAGAATTGTTAATTTTAAGCTTTAAACCGATATAATTTGGAGCTAGTGTCTTCATAAGAGTTGTAGGTATGGATGTTACTTTTCAAATGGAACTAGTTTAGACTTATTTGAAGTTGTATAACTCCCAATATAAGAAACACACTAAGTAAGGGTCCAGACTGACATAGTATTGGACAAATTTTTTATGCTACTATAATAAGTGACTTTAGACATATAGATGGAAAACTGGGTGTTATGTCCTTCATGAAAGTTATAGCCCTATATATTAGATTTTCATAGAGATAAACCATGCTTGAAAAAGAGTTTTGAAACTTTAGTTACGATTAAAACACTAAACAATGTTTGAGGTTGGGTGAACTAAACTAGCTAGGACTAATCAAGCTCTAATCTTTACTTGGAATTTATTGTTGATTAAAGGTTCCAACACTTGGAATGATTTAGTAAAAAATTGATAAAATGAACACTTAATGTTAATACCCATGTTTCAGCCTATAGAATTTCAGATGGGAGAATCCTTGAGAATGTACATGTTGAACTTGATTATACACTACTTGACAACATTATGATGAACTTAATGAGGTTATGGAAAAAATTATGATCCTTGAAAATATTTAGTAGTATTTCGTATTCAAAATGCGTAGAACACCTTATTAAAATTAAATATGAATGTCTTGTTATAATATTATCACTGTACATTTATACAAACATGGGAGATGTTTGAATGAATGTATGTGTGTTCTGGTATATGTATGAAAATGGTCTTTGACATTACCTAAATAAAAAATATACTGAGTAGTGGTCATTTTGTGTATCAGTAGGCGCAATCGGGCGAGGACACACTACGGGAGAGGCAGGTAGGTTGTTTCCACCTTTAACTAATTATTATTAAATCCTCGAAGTATTTATACATAATGTTGCTACCCGATTTCAATTGATTAAAATTACTCATGAAATACAATGAATAATGATGTGATTAGCTTCAACTAATGGTATCCATATTGGATAACCAAGAGTAATTGATGAGACTAGCTTCAACTAATGATATTCATATTGGATAACCGAGATTAAATGATATGATTAGCTCCAACTAATGGTATCCATATTGGATAGTCGGGATTCATTGATGAAATTAGTTTCGGCTAACGGTATCCATGTTGGATAGCTGAAAATGAATGATGAGATTAGCTTTGGTTAATGATATCCATGTTGGATAGCCGGGAGTAAAGGATGAGGTTAACTCTGGTTAATGGAATCCATACTAGGATTACCAGTAATGAGTGTTGTGAACCATCTCATTTGAAAGCGTTTATTAATACAATGAAATAAAGAGTATTATGTGTTGTTTTTCATAATAAAAATTATTATTTAAAGAAACATATACAAAATTGATCATAGTTAGGAATGAATAGTTATGCATGGAAGAATCCTATATGTACAAGGATTATAGTATTCTTAGAACATAATACATGTCATCAGTTGTTTGTTGAACATAGCTCAAATAAAATAATGCGATATAAGGTTGTATAAGGATGTGGAGTAAAATATTAAAGATAGCTCGGTAGGAAGATATTAATAGTCGAATTTGTTGGCAATCAATGGGTTTGCCAGAATTATTAGTATCTGCGAGGGGATGACCGGATTATACTTAGTGGCCATTGTATCAGTGACGAAGGATGAGATATGAATAATACTTAGTGGTTGCAATGTCGGTGACTAAGGATAAGAAAGGAATGATACTTAATGACCGTAGTATCAGTGACTAAAGACAAGGTATAAATTGATAGTTGACGATTAATTACCAATATCTATGAATATTGCAACTTTTGATGTTTAGTTGCCCAAAAAAATGATGACCAAGGAAGCAAAGTATGATTTTATTAATTATAAGATGATGATGTAGATTCTCCTTTTCTTATACTTCTATTTAAGTTGACAAGTCCTTTAAATTAAATTGTGGGCAACAAAAGTTACTTCCTAGTTGTCCCTAATAAAAAAGGAATTCATGTGGTTGTCTTTGTTTTGAATGGAGACCATTGTGTTGTTGTTTCCAATGAGTAAAAACCATGGTATTATTGTTTTCAAATGATAAAAACCATTGAAACTATTCTTGATTGTATAATGAAACCATTATGAAAGACCATTAATCAATGCTTAAAAATGTATATGATAGGGGGATTGATTGGCAACTTAAGACATAATACTGTTTGATGTACTATTAAGTCAAAATAAATATTAATGGGCTGATAATGTAAAAAACATTTGTGATACCTAGGAAATAAAAAATATGGTAATGTTACAAACAAAATATGTTAAGTAGTGATGGTGATGAGAAACATAAAATTAATACGTGTGGTTACTTCAAGGATTATACCTAAAAAAATCGATAACTAAGAAAATGAAATGTTAATTATTGATTGGGGAATTAAAAATTAAAAAAATAAGTTGCTACATGGTGATGTATAGTCGGTAACCTTAGATTTGAATGTATTACGTAATTCATCGTAAATGTAATGTTGAAAGTGAAAAACATGAACTTAGATTCCATAGCAACTAGTGCGTAATTCAATATATATATATGATGTAATCGATGCTAAAATAATTCTTGATAAGCATATTGTTTTCCTTTCTTATGAAAAACCACGTACATGTATTTTATGACTAGATATGAAATTTATAATGTTATTTTAGTTGCAATGATAAACACGAGTATCGTAATATGATTTGAGGTATTATTAAACTTGAATTGAATGTTTTAAGCAAGATTGTTAAAAGTGTTAATAGGCATAATGATTCATTTCCCTCACAAAAAAAATCATGAGCACAAGTCTTCTTGACAACTAATAACTCTTATAATGCTATATATGTTGCAGGTCTGTATCACAAAATGGGTTATCACTAATTGTGTCGTTTTACTATTTATAATTTTATTAAGTATTTGTTTTTATGTACTATGAATACTTAAAATTGTGTTAATAACCCCACCTTAAAATGTATTAAATGGTATGATTGTATTTATAGCATTTGGTTACTGCATCTCTTTTATTATGTGTGTGCGCGCACGCACATATCTATCACTTGTATGTTTTAAGTAAATAAAAAATTAAAAGAACATAAAATGAATTGTATGAAGTGATGTGAAAGAATCAAATGGAGAAACAATTGAATTGGTGGGTGGCCGAAGGCTACTGCATGTATGTAATAGAGTTATTTGATATTGTGTTGCCCAAGAGGATAAAAAAGAACTGAGAAAATGTACAAGTTATAAGGGAAACTCTGCTATAAATTTGGTAAACCAAAGAATCAATAATGGGATGTATTGTTAGACAAATTGCAAAAAAAAAAAAAAAAAATTACCCCATTATACTTAGACATGATGATTAGAAATATGAAAATTACATGGAAATTTCAGGTCGTTACAGTTTAAACATGAGTTTGATTCGCATGTCTTTGTTAGAAACACTCTTGTTTGTATGTATGACATGTTTAAGGATATTGAAGCATCCCCCAATTGTTTAAAGAAATTCCTAACCCAGAATTAATGGCATGGAATAAACTCATATTTAATCACTTTAAATATAAACATGCTTCTTCGTTAGTTTTTCAATTTATTGTCAAATGTTCTCTTTTTATCTATTTAGTTTCAACTAAGATTGTTATAAAAATGAAACTAGTATTTAAATTTCATAGCCTATAATTTACTTTATTTTGCGCTAAATACTTGTAAAATTATAAAATTTGGTTTAGGTACCAGGTTATAAATACCCATTAGATCTCTAAAACCCGATCAAGTCGAGTTTGGGTATAAAAAGTCCATACTATATCAGGTTCAAATCAAGTTTGAATAGAAATTTTAGGTTAAGGTTTAGTATGAATAGTATCGCGGGGTGCACAATGTTGGGAGCAACGGCGAGCTTATTCGTGCCTCCCGAGAAGGTGTGTGTGTGTTGGGAAGGAAAATATTTTGGGTTTAATCATAAAATTATGATTAAGGTTCAGGAGTCGCCACCTAATATTATGGTTACTAAAAACTTATGGTATGCAAGAGTCTGAGTAAGGGACTAGTTGTGCAAGGGGAAGACGCATCACCCCTAGTGCACCCTCTCTAAGATAAGTTTTATTGTTGTTTGATTGTTTTTCTAGGTTGAGTTTCTATTCGTTGGTTTTTTTCTAAAGTTTAAAGCAGATCTCCCTTCATGAGAGAGTCTTTACCTCATCGGGTTTAATCCTAACCATTCTAAAGTTCAAATTTTAGCATCGTATTTTTTTTATACCTTGTATCTTGAATACTTGAGGGTGTACTTTATTGTATAGTTTTACAGCCCACAAGTATTAAAGTCTATGTCTAGACCCTAAAAAGATATCAGTAAAGGGTTTTTGAAATTTTGGTCAAATCCTAATGAATAATTATAAATTGCTTACGATATCCATTTTGCATTTAAAACATGATAAAGATTCATTTTTTTTTGTTTTTTTTGTCATGAAGATATGCTTGAAAACATTTTAGGATTTGGTTGTATGCATGAAAACAAAACATTTTTTTTTTCTTTTTTTTCTTTTGAAAAGGGAAATTAATTTAAAAATTTTGAGATTTTTTTTTTTAAATTAGAGATATTTCAGAGAAAGTTGAGTATTTTAATACTAAATTTGTATCTTACAGTGTAAAAATACAACCTAATATTAAACAAAATTGGTAGAAAAACATGCAAAACATCACAAATTTTTGAAAGGGTTCTTTTGAATTTTTTTTAATATATATAATATTAAATATTATATTATTATAAAATATGGGTTGATTCGGCTCAACTAATTGGGCTAAGTTGAGCCTAAGAAAGGGTTGAGTTGGGTCGATCTCAGCCCAACAAATCCTTTTTTCTTTTTTTTTTATGGGCCGAACCCGGCCCAGATATTTGGGCCCAAAACCAGGGGGGAGAGGATGACGTGAGGTTGGTGGTGGCGGTGGTGGAGGAGTTGGCAGTTGGTGGCAGAGGGTTAAAGAAGAAGAAGAAAATGTGTAGGAGAGAGAAAGAGGGGTCGATGGTGGCTGCTCTACTGCTGGTAAGGAGCTGGGTTGGTGGAGATGATGGTGGTCAAGCTAATGGTGACTGTGGTGGCGGCCGAAGGCCACGACAGAGAGAGAAAGAGGAGAGAGAACTCACTGCAGAAAAAGAACTAGGAGGAACTGATTTTTTTCAATTTTGCACTCGATTTTCATCATACTTTGGCCATGGAATCCACACTTATTATAGGAAGTGGAAAAGGACAATCTTGTCCATACTGGGAAAAACTTTCAGCCATTGATTGGTTGGGTAGAATCTCAACCATTGGTTTAAAATAGGCACCATAAACTATCAAATTTGACAATTCAAAAATGTTTAAGTTGGTAACTTTGGGTCGGCGCCGCTACCTTTGTATTGTCACTCAACCTGAACGGACCACTTGAGGTTGTAAAGCAATGCCAGGTGATCATTTGCGTGAACATTTGGTCAAATTTAATGGAAAAATGAAGCATTAAATGCACTTTCAAAATAGTCTCCCGAACTATTATTTCAGAGAAAAAGAAGAAGACAATGAAAAATAAACCAGACGACGTGTCGTCTCGTTTTTTTTTAAGTTCATTTTAGTCCTCCATCTTTTGATTTATTTTAATTGCACTCCTAATTAACCCTAAACTTTTGATTTAATGCAATTTAGCCCCTGCCTAACTTCAATATCAGCCCCTAATATGTCTTTTTTTCAATTTTGTCATTGGTCTCGGATTTAATAAATTTCACCCCTAATTGACCATCCAACTTTCAATTTCTTCAATTTCATCCTTGGTTTCAATCAATTGAGCCCTTAAAATTTGGAGACTTTTATAAATTGGTCCTTGGCTGCAAGATTTTTCAATTGGACCCTTAATTGACCCCAAAACTTTAATTTTCTTGTAATTCTGCCCTTGATTTCAATCAATTAACTTGATAAAAAAATAAATTTGATCTCTTAAAATTCCAATCTTCTCAATTCAGCTCAAATTGAGCTCCCAAACTTAAGTTTTCACCAATTAAGCCCCTAATAAAATTAATTTGACCTTTTTATAGTATAATTGAGTCCTTGCACTTAATTAAATCATTTTATTGGACTCAAATTAATTCTTAAACATAATTAAAATTTAATTTGACCCGTGATTAAATCAAATTGGCCTATTAAAAATTTAATTATGTTCTTGGACTTAAGTTTTATGCAATTTCATCCAATAATCATTTAATTTGACCTTAAATTTGTATTGTTTCTCTGTTTTTTTGCATAATGGGGTACGATTAGGCCTCGAATTTTCTCCAAAATTATAGCTTGATTTTTATGTATTTTTGAAATCCTCTTTGGCCTGCTTTCTCCATGCTGCCAGCCTTTATTTTTTTTATTTTTTTGAAAAAAAATAAATTTGAAAAATAACCCAGAAATGAGTTATGACAGATAGTATAAAGGTCGGCCATAGGTACTCATTACCATTCCTAAAGAGCAATTACTCTTTGGACCTACACTATTTCTTTATTTACATGTTCACGATTATGACAAACAATATTTTGAAGCTTTTTCAAATAATTGAGAAAAATAAAAATGTTTTTAGAGCTAAAAGAGCAATTATATTAACCGAGAAAGATTTTTTACATATAATGAGGCTTTTCCCATGGTCTAAAACGATGACCTCCTTAACACAATAAGAAGAATCTTAGGTATCGTTTGGTTACTATTTTAGTCAAAGAAACAGATAATTGGGATAGAAAAAACAAGACAGAGCATGAGACGAAAAGATAATTATATTTGGTAGTGGTGCACAAGACATATATAATGACTGTTTTTGTACCATGTTTGGTTGATGGTGGATAAAACATAATAAAATATGATAAAATCTATTTTACTTTTAATATGTATTTCTATCAAACTTACATATTTTTAAAAATATATAGTCAGATATTTTTTTACCATACTTTATATTAAGCTTTGAAATCAATAATAGTATAATAACGTTATTTATAAAACTTGGACTTGCCTATCAAGTCAATTTGAGACCCAACTAACTTGGCACGTAAATAAAATAGAGGAAGAATTGAGTCAGTTTAACTCAGTCAAGAACTTGGGTCGACTAGTGATCTGTTCAACCCAGGGTAAAACTCGGGTAAAAAACCCATTGATTTTTTTTTTATTTTTTTATAAAGAAAACATTGTTTTGATCTTTTAAATTTTTTTGATGGGTTAATCAAGGTCAATGTGTGACAACCCAAGTTGACTCTCCCTTCTTATGACTCGAGTCTTGCCCCTAAGTTGGGTTTTAAAACTTGAGTAACAAACCCGTTGATTTTTTTTAATTTGTTTTTATAAAAAAAAACATCATTTTTATCCTTTAAAATTTTTTTGGTTAGGTTAACCCAGATTAATGGGTGACCCAGGTTGACCCTCCTTACCTGCGACCCAGACCTTGCTCTGTGATCCAAACCTTGCCCCGAGTCAGGTTTTAAAACTATGATAATAATTGTTTTAATCCTTACATGTCTTAATTGAACAATTTTAGAATTAAGATTTTTTTATATGGATGTTTTAGGGATAATTTTTTTAAAAAAAAAATAGTTTTTGGAGATATTTCTCTTTTATACATCATGTTTTGAAAATACAGAAATTTATTTTAAAATTATTTAAGGGAAATTTTATGTTTTTATTTTTATCTCTACAACTAATCATGTTTTTGTCCCTATTATCTTTATTTTTTTTTTTTTGTCTCAAAACTATAACCTAATGCTACCTTAACATTGCACCAAGGTTCATCCTCAATGAAGGCAATCATAGGAAAATAAATTGATTGCATATTGATTTTTTAAAAAAAATTTAGAGAAAAAAAAATGGGAGGCAAGGGGTTGAATTTTTTTTTTTGTTGTAATTACAAATTGAGACCTGAGTTTTTTTAAAAAAAATTCAAATCTCATATTAGTTTTATTTTGTTATAAATACATATAAGTTAAGAATGATAAGGGGTTGAAATAGTATTATTCAAGATTATGTTTTAGATTTGGGTCAAACTAAATTAGGTTGATTTTGATTAAATTGTGTTCGTAACAAGAAAAGAGAGAAATCATGCCAGATGAGAGAAAACTTTTATTTAACTTATTTTTTGATATTACATGCAAAGATAGATATTTTTTTGTTTGTTTAAATTTAAAAATTATTTTATTCTAGAATGTAAAGTATAATTTTTTAAAACATAAAAATAAAATAAAAAAATAATTAAATTATAAAAGGGTCATAATAATTTTTCTCCATTTTTTTTTAATTACGCTCTGGATACTTTTCATTACACTTGAATTATTGCATAAAAAATATCTTCAAAAACTTTAATTTTTATTTAAATTTGAGATAATATAAAGAGCAAACTCCATTTTGACATCAGTGTTTTATGTTGGCACATCAAGATAAATTACCATAATTATTAAACTTATATGAGGTTGACTTACTCGATTCATAAATTAAGTAAGGTAACTTATATTGATTAAATTAATTTAATTTTAATCGAATTTTAATTGAATCACGAGTTATCATGATGAGTTAAGTAAGTAACCGAGTCAAATTCAAGTTGAAATTTTTCGACACCCAATCCTGGTCAGAAGATGGGTCGACCGAGTCTATGTCAACCCATAGAGCAAGGCCATGTTAAATAACAGTGTAAACTATTTGAATTTGCAACATAGATATCATCCTAGCCGTTAAATTCTGGCATGAAAAAAGAGGAGAAAAGTCAAAAAGCTCCGGCAGTGAAATAAGAGAGAAACTTTACAGGATTGTTTAGTAGCTTTAAAGGGGCTCACATGGAGTGCTTTTCCTTACTGGTATCTGATGCAAATAATCAACTTGTGTGGAAGAGAGTGTAGAGTGCAGAGCAAGAATGGAGAGGGAGGGAAGCAGCGACATGTTAACCTGCGGTATCGTACTTCTGGGGACCCACGACTTTTGCTTTGCCAGTCGCCTCTCCCCTTTTTTTTTTTTCCGGCGCCGGCCCACCCTGCTTCCCTACATTGGCGTCGTACTTTCCTATCCTTTTTAACTTGTTAATTAATGGAATGAGTTCCTCTTCCCCAGGTCTTCTTTACTCATATCCATATTCTCGATTAAGGCCCACTGCTCTGTGATATTGCACGCTACTTAAAAAGAGACTAGTTTTTTTTTACCCTACGTACCTGGCGGTTAAAACAAAAATTAACCTAAAAAAATAAAAATATTAAAAAGTAAAAATTTAAAATATTTAATTAGTAATACATTGAAGAATTTATTTTTTTAAAAAAATTATTAATATATTAAATTGATCCAAACTAGCATGATTAAATTGTAAAACCCCCTCTAAATAATATGAGATACTGACAAAATTTTAAACTTATACCAAAATAAATTAAAAAGCCTCGTTATAACGAGTAGAAGGCTATATATATATATATATATATATATATATATATATATATATATATATATATATAATTAAAAAATAAAAATAAAAAAATAACCCTAACAAATCTATATGCGCATTGATAACAACTATGAGGGTCATGGCACTTGGTTTTTCTTTTATTTTTTTGACACAAGAAGAAAATGTAAAGGCAACTTTCCAAAATAACATGAAAGAAAATCTCATACATATACTTAATCAGAAAGGTTAATTATCAACTAAATTAATGTTGAATAATAAAATAAAATAAAATAAAATATCATAACCCGAGTAATCTCATATCCAGGTTTAATCAAGAATGTCAATTTTCAATCAATTTAATATTGAAGGATAAAAAAATCAATCTAAAAAACTTGTCAAAGCGTAAAATTAACAACTAAAAAAATAAGGATCAAACCTGATTAAAAAAATTATTAGAGGATGAAATAAAAAATCAATTTTATATATCACCAATTTTTTTACAAAAATGACAATAAAAAAATACATATCAAATCTAAGAAATGAAAAAAAATAAAAATATATATGAAATTAAAAATAATTTTCAAATTGAAATAATTTTCTCAAATTACAAAATTATAATTAAGAGAAGAAAAACTAAATCTGAAGGGTAAATAAATTGAAGGGTCAATGTGATGAATCATATGAGCCAAACTAGAGCAAATCACCATACACCCACTATCTAAAAAGAAAGAGGACGTCATGATGAATAAAATGATATGAAAAAAGCACGACAATGACAACAAGAGTCAGCTGCACGGGCGCACCCGAAGATAGTGGAGCGGCTAACATGTTTTGCATGTGTCAATAATTTTTTTTTTTAATTTTATTTGTATAAATACTAAAATCCCCTTAAGAGTAAATGATAATAAAAAAAAACTATTATGAAATTACTACAAAGCCCCTGAAGTCAACGCCAAATTTTTTTTTATTGTAAGGGCAACGAAGTCATTATAATATTCATTAAGAAATAAAAATCCTATAAAGCCCCTAGACCCAAGGTTCTAATTTTTAACTTTTTAAGGTAATACAATAATTTGACAGTTATAAAAAAATAAAATAGAATAGTGTTGCCCCCAAATAAATAAAGAATGACAAATTAACCTCATGAAAAGACTTTTTCACCTCTCAAATCAAGCTCATCTGATTTTTTAATCAAGGAAAAAATCGTAATTTTACTACTAAAATCCATAATAATCTAAGGCATATCTACAATACTTTTACAATGAGGTTTGGGTTCAGGTAATCATCAATTCATTAGTAAAAGTTTGTTTGGTTAGTGTGTGTTTAGTTTTGTAGTGCAAGTGTTTTTTGAAAGTATTTTCCGCTTAAAAATCTATTAAAATAATTTTGTAATTTTTTTTAATTTTTGACATTAATACATCAAATACTTTGAAAAATACTATAAAAAGACATCAATCTGATTTTTTTTTTTAATTCAAACATACTTTTAAAACACATCTAAAAACAGAAATTATCACACTTTCATATACTCACTAAACATAGGAATGATGACATTTTTTTAGTTTTGGGGGCTTTTTCACAAAATCTAATGCCAAAATAATGTTTGTCATCATTCTTAAAGTTGCTTTGAAAGGTGTTTAATTTTTTTTTAAAAAATCCAGAAACTACAAGGTGAAGTTTTTTGTAATGTTCTTTTGGTATGTGTTGGATAATTAGAATTGAGAGTTAGGGCTCCGAAAATACATAGCAACAATTAGTATCCAATCACAACCCAAATTTTGTGTGCAAATCACCTAACCTATACACATACAAGGACTTGAATTGGCTAAGGTTTGAGCTTTCCCTAATGATAATTTTATTTCAAGTGTTCAAAAGTCCATCAAGTGGATACGGAGTATAGGTGAACACTCTCATTACCCTCACGAAATCTGAGAAAATATTTTTTAAAATATATATATTAAAATAATATTTTTTTATTTTAAAAAAATCATTTTTAACATTGAAAACACTAAAAAATTATTAATTCAAATAAAAACAAACAAATCGTATGGGATTCTTTCATCATTACCATTCGTTAATCTCCATCTCCTTTATGCCTCTGGGTCAGGGTGCTGGATGCTTTGAGCTGTGCATGATCTATTATTGTGTACCACTTTTAAGATACCAGCTACGTTGTTCATATGGATTAACAACATTTGCAATCATCATCATGCATGCTATGATGATTCGTATCCTCCACAACTCAACCTCAAAGCACACAAAAAAACAAAGAGATTACTACATCCACCCATTGACAGTACTCTCTTTACAAAATCCACGCTTATGGCTGTTACAGGTAAGAACACACAAAACTCTCCTGGGATGAGAGCACTTATCAAAAGGATCGGTAAAAAAAGGAAAACCAATTGAAAAGGAAGAAAAAAACATGACAAATCACCACAGCCTCTCTTACAGATTACGAGGAAATCAATCGTTAAGATTAAAAAGACAAGAACCGAGGATACTCCATAAAAAACCGCATCCACGTATGCTTTTGACACAAGATACTACGATATATTTGTGTGAATAATTCGTGTATAAATAATTTCTTAGAGATCGGTGAGATAGAAGTGTGTGGAGTTTGCCATGCATGCCGGTTTTATGTTTGCCCACCAAAGTGATTTTCTACTTGGACAGTTACAAAGAATCCTGCAATTAAAATCACAACGCTACTACGTCAGGTTAAGGAAAAAATAATTGCATGTAGAAAAAAATATTAAAGGATCTAATCTTCTGACTAAATTATGATTTTTTTTTATTGCATCCTGTCTGGAAGTGTAGTTGCGGTTGTTTTTTAAAGTATTTTTCATGCCGAAATGCATTAAAATAATTTTTTTTATTTTTTAAAAATTATTTTTAAGATCAGCGCATCAAAACGATCAAAAACATAAAAAAAATATTAATTTTTAGTAAAAATAAATAAATAAATTTTTGGAGAATGCAAAAATTCTCTAAGTCTAAAGAGAAAAATAATAAAGAATTCTTTCCACCGTGTAAAATTTGAATTTGCAAATCTATATCCATAAAAATTCAATTACAAAATGTGTAGAAACCATTAAGAAAGTACACACTAAAAACCCTAATGAATGAACAGACAATAATGAATGAACACTAATTAATGTTGTCGATGAATAAAAGAGTGCCGTAAACCTTGCCCTAGAGCATAGGAGAGAGCAATAAATAAGAGAGACAAAATTGTTACATTGTACAGTATTGTAACTGGAGAAGCTGCTTTGATTTCCTTTCTGTCTTTTCTTTTTTTGTTATTGATGTTTTAATAGATCGGTTAATCACTGATTTACGACATGAATTAGCTTGTCCATGTGTCTTTCTTTCCCCAGCTTGGTTTATGTCTAAAGCTTGAGTTTAGCATTGTGTTAATTTTTGTGGTTATGATTTAAAAAGATATATATTTAGTTAAAATTGTTTTAAGATAAATTTTTATAAGTAAAATAAATTAAAAAAAAAATTATTTAATTAACCAAATGAAATAAATTTTTTTTCTATAGTTGGGTAGAAAAAACCGAACACATGGAAGAACTAGATCTGTATAATAATTTCTTGTATGAGATTTCCTAATAATTATTAACATATTTGCTGGGTGAATGATACATATATATAAGAATAAAAAATCAAATGAAAAGCTTAAATCAATGAAAATTTATCACAAAATAAAAAAAAACTGTAAAAAAATTCTCCTTTAATATTAGTTTTAAAAAAACAATATTTAGAAATTAGAATTTAATAAAAGATTTGTTATCAATATAATTATGGATGAGAAATTAAGCCTCTTATGGTTAATTGGATGTTTTGGATGATATTATTGAAAAATAAGAATAAATATTGGTTTGTTAGTTTTGTTATTTTTTCTTCAATTTTTTATTACTACATGTCATTTTTTTTAATTTCTCATTAATTTTTTTTTCATGTATAATTTTTAAGAATATTTATAACTAAATTTTTATTTTTCTTTATTTCATAATAAATTTCCATTGGTTTAGTTTTTCTAATTCAAAATATTTTTTTTATATATTTAATTTCAGATAATTTATTTGGGTGTGAGGTTGCGTTGCACTTTTCCAAATTTTTAATTTTTTTTAAGTTTCAAATTAATATTTTATTATTATTTTTATATATTAATGTAAAAAAATATTATTTTAATATATTTTTAAATAAATAAAGCAATTACCATAATCCAGATTCCAGACTATATCGTTGTCATCAAAAGTTCTAGGCCCCACCATTCACTGGCCCTACCAATTTGATAATATCCAAAATAAACCATCCTTAACAAGGTTACCGAATAATTAAATGAAGGCGCTACGATTAAGAAAATAGACACGTGGCAACCGATAAGTGGTCAATAAAACATAAATTTTCATCATTATGCTTCCAAAAAAAGAAGAAAATAAAGCGTACCTTTTTTTTTTGGCGGGGGAGGTTAGTGTCTTTTGTACCTATTCCCTCCAAGTCCTAGAAAACATGCTCTTGAGCCTATTCTCGGAAAGTCTCTGCAATGCTTTCTTAGCACCAGCAACCTCCATCTCCGCCAACTTCTGCAGATGCTGGAAAACTCCAGCGGCCAACAGCCTCTTCCTACACCCACCGCTCCTTCCACTCAATAACGCATCCACTACCATCACCGGAAACTTCTTGTCAATGAGCTCACATCTAGGATCCAACATCTTCACCAATTTCATCAAACCCTTTTCATCCCTCGCCAATTCTTTCTTGTTCCATCGGACTGTCAGCAATGACAGCAACGCAAGCGCTCCTGCCTCTTGTATACCCACTGGCTTAGGTGACTCCATCAGCTTTACCAATGAACCCATGCAGCTAGCGATAGCTCGCTTATTGCCATCACTAATTGATAAATTAGCTAGTAAAGACGCTGAAATTTGCTGCGAAATTATGTTTCCATGTTTTATAAGCTCGCCGAGATGGACAGTGAGAGCAGTTGATGATGACAGAATCTGAGATACAGAATCTGATACCGAGAGAGAGCTAATTGCACGTAAAATGTGTTCTATTGTACATGAAGTACTTGACAAATCCTGAATCACATACATTAATCTCTGCAATCCCTTTTCTTGTATTATCAAAGTGCGAAAATACTCCCCGGAAGAGGCTAGTATTGCTACACAATCAGCTGCCTTTTCTTGTGCAGCGCTAGTACCTGAAACAAGCAAATGAAATATAACTGGTACAGCACCTTCCTCTGCTAAAGCCATCCTGATATCCTCTAGTCCTGCAACATTTCGAATAGCACCCACTGCGTGTGTCTGTGTCACTTGTGATCCACATTGGCACGCTTCAATCAAGACTGAAACACCACGATATGCTGAAATAGCCCACCCATTATCAGGATCGTCTGTGATTGCTTCAATCGCAATGGCAGCCTTTTCTCTAACAGGCATTGACCCTGTTTCAAGAACCCTCAATAAATGTCCCAATCCTCCCTCTTCAAATATAATCTTTCTTGATTCACCGTCGGACGATGCCAGAATTGAAACAGCCGAAACTGCTTGTTCTCGAATGGAAGGTTGATTGTTAAAATCAAGCAAACCAATCAAATACCCAATATTTCCTTCCTTGGCAACTAAACCGGCTAACTTTTGGTCTTCATTTAGGACCTGAAGAAGTGACTCCAATGCTGGCCTTTTGAACTCAGCACCGCCGACTTGTAATCTGGTGAAAAGGTCGTGGATAAAAAAGACTAATTCCTCTTTGTTAGAACCGGGACCTGGATGAGACAGAATAATAGCATTGGATTGGTGAAGCACTCCAGATCTGAGAAGCAAACCGAGGTCGTGGAGGTGATTGGAGAGGGACGAGGAGGCGATATCAAGGTCGCTTTGAAAGAGGAGCTTACCGCCAAGGAAGGAACTGGTAGAAGAGCATTGGTGAGAGAGGGAAAGGAGGCGTTGGAGAGTGGAGAGGAGAGAAGGGAGAAGAGTCTGAAGAAGAGGGTTTTGGGGCCAGAGAGGGGAATCGGAGAGAGAGGAAAGAGAGGACTGGAGAGAGGTTAGCTTAGGGCGAAGGACTTGCCACCGTCCAATGAAGGATTGGACGGTAATGGTGGAAAGGAGGAGGAGGGAGAGAACGTTTGTTATTAGGTTTAGGAGTGTTTCCGGTGGTTGTTCTTGTGGTGGATCCGAGGTGGCGGTTGCGGGATGCATTTGGTCCGGCATCGGGTGGCGTCGATGCCAAATATTAAGCACATAAGACACTAGAGAGTGGGTTTGCTTAGAGAGAAAGGAAAGGAGAAATAGAGGTGGTGATCTAACATAAACTAAACTCGTCGGGTTTGGAAGAGATCGAACTTAGACGAGGTTAGTTTCAAGTTAAATTAGTTAGTTTTAAGTTAACGTTTGAAAATATTATAGTGATTATTTTTTAAAATATATTAAAATAATATTTTTAATTTATTTTTAATATTAATATATTAAAATACTTTAAAAATACTAAAAAATATTAATTTAAAGAAAAAAATCAATTTTTTTTAAAAAAAACTTAAAACACCTTGACTTGATAAAATTATATTAATTTGGTTAGGCTAGTAAATTTTTGAATAAGACTAGATTAAGTCAATATAGATTTCTTTTTAATTTTTATTTAAGATAACAAGTTTTTATTAAAAAAAAGTTGTTTTGAGATTATCATACGTGTCGTGTTGTTATGGCGATTGTTTTTTAAAGTTTTTTTATTTAAAAATATATTAAAATAATATGTTTTATTTTTAAAAATCTATTATTTACATTAATATATTAAAATAATCTAAAAATAAAAAAAAATTAAATTCTTAGCGTTTCCCCATTAACATGTAAGTGGGTCTTATAACCACGCTTTTCATGACTCTTTACACCATGTCGTCTTTTCTACCTTAATTATTATAATGGCTATTAAGTCTTGATTTTGAATTAAAAATGGAAGTGTTTGTTATTCTAATTGCCATCAATGGCTGCTTTTCTTCTCTATTTTTTTTTTTTTTCTGACGAATAACATGGGCTCCCAGCCATTAGAAAATTTGTAAAAGGTAAGCTGACTATGAAGGGATACTGGAGAAACTCATTTCTATGCTAAAGAGGTCAGAAAGTCTTCCATAATCTATGCCAAAAAAAAAAAAAAGCCAAGTCATTAAAGAAATTCATTATTTTTCTGCCCTTAAAGTTTGTGACGAATTTGGAGGATTTCGTGTGTGTTCGTAGGGGGGAAATGGAGGTCTTACGAATGACTTCATGCATAGTTTCTTTTTAAAATATAAATATGATATTACTAGTTTAAGTATATATAATAAGTTTATTGACGTAACATTAATTAGTTTTACAAAATTCTACTTAAAATAGAATAACTTAAAAAATATATGGAGTATGATATCAAGATGGATGAGATATATTTGTAAAACACATAAAAATATAGAATAATTATATAAGTATTAATTTTACCTAATACATTTATCAAAATCAACGAATAAAACAACATTAAGGGTCGTATGAGGAGCATATTTACACTATGTAATATTTTCAATTTATTTTATTATATTTATCGCATCTCAATGGACATTGCGAGCGAAGACTCCTCCAAAATCAAGGGAAAAAATGTATCGTGAAAAATTAAGTGTCTCTATCTAGTAATTAAAGGAAATTAAATATTCTAAAAATAGCATGGGTTTCAAAGATTCAGATAATTAGTTAGTTATATTTAATGAAAGAACAATATCATCCTTAGCACATAATCGTGTAATAATCCTTTGCAAAATCTTAGCAATATCCTTCCCTTAAAAAGTAAATTTATCTTTCAAGAAAGAAAAAAAAATTCAAATGCCGTTCTAAACAAAAGAGACTTATGAAAAGAGCTAAAAATAAAGTTCAAATCTTGCTAATTTCAACAAAGATTTGTGCATGAATTTAATATCACCATGTAATACAAGGTTGTTAATAACCTACCTATGAGCATATACACCCATAATTACCTCAACAGGCAAAGAAAGGTTAAGTAGCTTGGAGAGAAGCAAGCATTTTACTATTTTTTTAATATATTAAGTTTGTATTTTACAATATAAGTCTACAGTCTAATATTAAATGAAATTTTTGAAGAAAAACATATTTTTATATTTTTTGAAATAAAGGAATTTTAAAAATTTTTGAATTTTGTTCTCGAAATTTTCGAGAAAAATCAAGTATTTTTAATACTGGATTCGTATCTTACAATATAAGTTTACAACCCAATATTAGAAAAACATGTGAGGGACCCACAAATAATTCCAAAATGATCCCTAGAATTTTTAGAATTTTTTTGAGATTTTTTAAAGACTGTTTGGCTAGGCACTAAAATAAAAACAAATTAACACTAAAGGGTAAAGCAATAAAGCGAATTTGAAGAACATGTTCTTAACATAAAATAATATAATCTTAACATAAAATTAGAGGCAATAAAAATATCTTAAGAACATGTTTGAGAAAGGTGTCTTAAAGACCCAAATATGACACTATTCTTTAAGCAAAAATAGGTCATGCTAAACATGCTTTTGGGTCTAAATTGGGCTTGGCATAATCACATAGGGTTGGCCTATTAGGCCGACAGATAGCCTACTGAGCTTCTTTTTTATATAAGTGGGTTGGACCTATCCCAGCCACACAAGCTGGGCTAAAATAAGGGTCCTGCCTGTTCTTTCTTTTGCTAGCAAATGCTAGTAACAGAACATGAATTATTTCACGTTTTGCATTACATCGAATATAAGAAAGAAAGATTGAAGTGGTTACCTGGCCTGAGGTTGATAAATGATAACTTAGTCGTTGGTAGTGGTGGTCTGGACATGGTGGAGGTCCACGGTAGGGTTGTTTGGGTTGCTACAATGGAAGAGAGAAAAACAATGTTGACTCACAGTGGTAGTGAGGCAATGGTTGGTTATAGTGAATATAGTGCTGGTGCTGGTCTGAACGTGGAGGAGCTTGTGGTGACTCACGGTGGCTATTAGCGCTCGCATAAAGGAGCTACTGGAAGCTCAAATAAAAGCCATACTGGAAGGGAAAAATAGTACTGGAATTGGTAGGGGGCTATATGAAAAAAAATAAAAGGGGTTGGTAAAAGGTGTTTACAAGGTGGTGGTCTTTTAGTTTTTGATAAGGGTAGGAGGCTGAGAATGAAAAAGGGTTTGTTGTAGGGGATTTTTTTTCTCTTTGGTTTTGCTTCTTTTTTGCTTTATTTTTTCCTCCCTCCTGAATGCACAAAATTCTCCCCTATTTATAAGGGATGAAAGAAGAACATAAAGTGTTTTTGAGGCATGGTTTGTGACCATTGATTTGCTTGGAATTGATCTCAACTGTTAGTCACAAACCAATAACCTAGTACTACAAAACCAGACTATCAAAGTTGGTCAGGTCAGAGATTTTAGTCGTTTATTACAATGGCTGCAAGGATACAAGTGAAGAAATGGATTGGGGTGCAATACAAAGTCAAGAGGTGAGGATAATATGTCTTTTGTCTCGTTTAGAGAAGAGATGAAGCATTAAATTACATCTAAAAGTGGCTCGACAAACAACTTTTTTGGTGTAAAGATAGGAAATGACAAAACAATGTCAGATAACATGTCGTTAGACACTTTTTTTTTTTTTTTACTTTTATTGACCAAAACGACGTCGTTTTGATTAAAAAACACATGTCATTTTGGTCAAACACAACACCAAAACACACCATTTCATTTAAATAAAAATGATGTTGTTTTTAGGTTTTTGATCTAAATTAGGTCATTAGCCCATTTTTTTATTTCAACCCCTAATCTTTTAATTTATTCAATTAAGTCCTCAATTGAATTTTGATTCTAAAAATTAATTCAATTTACCCTTGCCAAGTTTTAAAATGATCCCTTGAGTTTAACGTATTTTTCATCTTGGTCTTCGGTCTTGGATGTTTTCAATTTCATCCTCAATTGTCCTTCGAACTTTTAATTTCTTCAATTTTACCCCTTTCTTCAGTTGAATCGAGTCCCCAAATTCATACGCCTTTCACAAAAAGGTTTTTGATTCTGAATTTCTTTAATTTTCCCCTTAATTAACCCCCCTGAACTTATATTTTCTTGCAATTTTGTCTCTAATTTCACCCAAATAAGTTTGGAAAAATTAAATCTTGTCCTCTAAAAATTCAATCTTCTCAATTAATCCCAAATTAGGATGCTAAACTTAATTTTCTCCCAATTAAGTCCATAATAAAATTAATTTGATCCGTTAAAAATCTAATTAAATCCTTGCACTTAATTAATTTTTTTAATTTAACTCAAATTAATTCTTAAACTTAATTAAACCTTTAATTGGACCCATGATTAAATCAAATCGGCCTATTAAAAATCTAATTAAATCCCCATACTTAATTTTTATGCAAATTCATCCAATAATCATTTAATTTGATCTTGAATCTGCATTGTCTTTCAATTTTGGGTACAATTGGGTTCCTGGTTTTTGTTCAAAATCCCAGTCTGGTTCCTCTATGCATTTGAAATCCTTCTTAGCTTGCTCTTTCAAAGTTGCCAGTCTTTTTTATATTTTGTTGCTTTTCATTTTTTAGATTTTTTTATTTCATTTTTTTATTTTAAAAGAAAAGAATAATTTTGGGGAAAACCCAAATTTGGGTTATGACAAAATGATAAGTCTCCCCTCATTTTATTATACTTATTATACCACCACTTTCATGTGTAAATTAATATTCCATCAACTATATATCAATTACTCCATTTTAATAATCATAACTTGTGTTTTAAGACATTTTTAGCCCCCTCCATTACGATTGGCTTAATCTCACATTAAAACCCTGATCATTGTGGCCAACTTAATTTTACATCATAGCCTTTATCATTGCGATCGACTTAGTTTCATATCACGTGCACATTCTCATAATTACACACCAAATAATCATGCAAAACACTTCTTAAATAAAAATAAGTATGGTGATGAACATATGTCTATATCTCATATGGAAATGCTCATTTCACTACGGGTCTCACTTTTGATATCCCCTTGAATTCCAAAAGAATATCCTAAATCAGTACCCAATTCTCTTTTATCTATTTATCACTTCTACTAAGGCATATTATCACCTATTTTTATAACATAATTTAATGACCAATCATATTGCCACTCATTTTCATAATACAATTTAGTGTTCACTACTTTTGCGTATTAATTATGCTTTAAGCAATCCAATATATCTCATCATATCTTTCCAATTTATTATTAAATGATTAGTGGTAATACATGAGTCCTTTTTATGACATTTAGGTAATCATCATCAAGATTGACATGCTTCCATTTAATAAGTTTATTTTTCTTCACATAATTTATCAAACACTTAGTGTGTATTGAAACTAAATCATCCCTTACACAAAGAAGATGCATACACAACCTCTTAAAAACATAACAATCATGTTTTAACTCACTATAAATCAATTTACAATCATTCTCAGAATTTATCAAACACATGGTGTGCAATTAAATCATATCATTCCTTACATAAAGATTATACATATCTAGCCTTTTAAAACACATCAACCGAGGTTTAACTCATCACAAGTCAATTTACAAATGATCACAATAAAATTATTCATACAATTCATCATCATAACATATAATTAACATACATTTATGCCCTAATTATGGAAACCATGGTGTAGTGAGTTTTTGGCTCACTTACCACCATCATGGCTGGCCATCCATGGATTTGAAATTCATGGTTAGTCTCTATCACATCAAATTTCATCATAATTCCAATATCAAAATCCTTGAGAATTCAATCAAACTAATATTTTCATCATTAATTTCAACCAACCCCAACACACCCTTCTCTTTACAATAATAACAACTCTTAGAGATATCCATTTTCTTTTTAAGTTTGAAGAATAAAAGTGAAATAAATTGAAGATAAAGTCTCTTCCCCCTTATAATTAACTTAAAATTTAACGGGTTTTGGTTATGAAGTTCAAGAACAACTATTTTCTCCAAATTGATATACTTTTTCGTTATATACCCAAATCTCTGAATTTATCTCTTAACTCTTCTTGTTTAAATTGATTTTTTATAGAGTTAATAACTCACCCACAATCACCCATGGATCTTCATTGAAAGAAAAGAAGAATAAATATAAGCTTTCTCATTCATTCTCAAGTCTAAAGGTCATCAGTCTTTTAAGATAAGACAATGTATTTTTGTTCTTTAATTTAGTAATTTGCCCTTAGTTTTATATCACACATGCTTAGTTTTTATCAAGTTTTCAATCGTTTATATTTTTGTATAAATGTTTATTACTACTTTTAGTCAAGGTTTACAATTTCTCCCTTTTTTTAATAGGATTTTGTTCATAGAATTAATCTCTAGAAATCATCCACCTAAGGACTCTTCTCGGTTAGGCTAAGGTGGCCTACTAGAAAAATTCCCCCCACTCTTAAATTATTAGTTAGGTCTTTGTTCACTGCCCCCTCTCTTTTTAGGGAAAGATGGTTTACCAAGATGTGATTCAGGTTTTTTCCTCTTTCACAACTGATGTTATTCCTATTCTAGTAAACCATATTATTGTTTTTCTAATACTACCTCTAAAGAATGGGCTGTTTCTAGCAACTCTCAGATTATTCTAGTTAAAAAGTGACTAATCCTTTCTGAATTTCCTATTGAAACCTATATCTCATTCAATGTATAATATGTTGATATGTAGATACTAGAGTAGAAGAGAAAACAAAAAGATCTTGAAAATGTCACTTATACTCTAGTACCAACATACTCTCATGTTTAAGTGCAAGGAACTCTTGCTTCTTTCTCATTCGGTGCTGCTAAGAATAATATCTAGTTTCAAACTTGGTATGAAAAAAATTTCAAGTCAACACTTTTACAATTCTTTGTTGTTTAACTATTTTTTTACCAAACATATGCATTATTATCTTACAATAATTGTGAAACATAGTTTGCATAAACCTCTTCTGGTATAAGAATCTAAATGAGAGATTTTTCCACTTTTCAGAACCAATATCCTACTATTTCAGCATTCTCTTTCTTAAAAAATAAAACATATCTCAATGTAATAGAGTTATGATATTTTTCTTATTCATGCTGCCTGATACTCCTATAAACCTTGATAATACAACCTTAATATACGCTTAATGAATCCAAAATCTTGTTGTGGTATAAGTGGGATAAGTGGTTCTATAGGTGATGGTCTGCTAAAAGGCCCTACTATATTATATATAATTGGAGAGGACACATTGGCCTGTAATGACAATAACACTTAGAGTGCATTTAAACTAAACCATTTTTTACATAAAGAATATACATATATAACCTCCCTAAAATATAATAATTATGTTTTAACTCATCATAAATCAATTTACAATTATTCCTAGAATTTATCAAATACATGGTGTGCAATTAAATCAAACCATCCCTTACATAAAGATTATACATACTTAACCTTCTAAAACACATCAACCATGGTTTAATTCATCACGAATCAATTTGTAAATTATTATAATAAAAATATTCATACCATTTATCATCATAACATACAATTAACTCAAACTCATGCCCTAATTTTAAAAGCCATGGTGCCATGAGTTTTTGGCTCACTTACCACCACTATCACTAGTCATTCATGGATTTGAAAATAATGGTTAGCCTTCATCACATCAAATTGCTTCATGATTATTTGATTCCTAGAAAAAAATCCCTAAGAATTGCAAACTAATATTTCCATAATCAATTCCAACTAACCCTAACACATTATTCTTTTTACAACAACAACAACAACTCTTAGAGATATCCATTTTCTCTTCAAGTTCAAAGAATAAAAGTAAAATCATTTGAAGATAAAGCCTCTTACCCCTTCTAATTAACTCAAACTTAATGGGTTTTGGTGATAAAGTTCAATAACAACCATTTTGTCTAAATTAATATACTCTATGTTTAACTACCTAAATCTCCTAATTTCTCTCTTAATTCTTATAGTTTGAATTGTTTTTTGTAGAGTTAATAACTCTACATGCATTTCCATTAAAAGCAAAGAAGAAGAAATGCAAGCTCTTTATATCCTTTTCAAGTTTAGAGGCTGTCAACCTTATAAGTAAGGATGCTATATTTTTACTTTTTAATTTACCAATTTGCCCTTAGTTTTATATCACACATTCTTATTTTTTTTATCAAGTCTTCAACCATAGATTTTTTTTGTATAAATGTTTATTAATATTTTTGTCGGGATTTACATTAATTGACTTGGGGTTTACATGAATACTTTAAATGTCTCCTTATAATTATGATATTCTTAGTCTTTAAGGAGTTTGACTTGTAACAAACTTTGTTATCCTTTGCTTATGTCCACGTTAATTGGTATTAGAGCATAATAATTCTTGACGATTTTGGTTGGAATTCATAGATGACATGTATCAAAGCTCAATAATTCCTGGTGGTTATTTATCGTGTATTTTTGAATAACTATGATTGGAAGAGGTTGAAGAACATGATGACTTGTAAAGGAAGAGATAAGAAGGTTCTCCTTTGTTACCTTAGTGGGCCATATAGGGCAGGCAAATTTTTTTTTTAGGTGGAGAGTGTGGCTTACTTTGGTCACTGTTAGTGACCTTCTTTAATGTCTTTGAATTCGTTTTATCAACATCTTTTTTTAATGGTGTTGGTGGTGTTATAATCAGAGTTTTACTGCGCTTTCGAGGTCTCTTTTTTTTCTCTCTCTCCTTTGTCTTTCTTGAAATTTGTGCCAACCTATTTTAACAATCTCTTTAGAAGTCGATATTCCTAACCTTAACGCCTTACAAAGTTGTTATTTTCAAGCCAAACAATGTTAATTTATCAAAACCTTTTTCTACATGTTTATAAGCAAAAATACCCAAGATTTTGTCCTTACTAAAGATAATATAGCTTTTTCCCTCTTTGTTGCCTATAGTTCTATGCTAGCCAATTATCCATGCTATAATACTAGTGATATATTAAGTTATTTTTTAATGTAAAAAAAGATTATGTTGATATTATGAATAAATTTTCTTGCATCACGAGAAAAATAATTGAAAATTAAAAATTTGATAAGTGAATTTAACAAAATACAATGAATTAATAAATTGTAAAAATAGTTGTTAAGACTAACTAAAAACTAAAATGGAAAGTTGAAAGATAAATGCATATGATAATATTTGATCTGATGATGCGAAGTGCTCATCAAATCTTCATATGGTGATAAAATTTTCTTCATAAATGTATTTAATTTTTTTTAAAAAAATAATTGTTAGTATAAATTATCTTTTTTTTACTAATATATTTTTCCTTGAAAATATATATATTTTTTAGCTACGTTGTTTATTGCATAGAAATTATAAACTATTAAAATCAATATAAAAATTTATAAGAATTCAAATTAAGTTTGCAAAGGTATCTCCTTACTCAAAACTTGTTTCCTTTATTAATGTGTTTTTTTTAACCAAATATTTTTCATATCAGAATGTTTTTCAAACAAAAACTTATCATAATTTAAAAAACAAGTTTTAATAAAGAAATAATAAATTTATAATTTTGACTCGGATGTATTTAAAAGATATAACAAAACTAATATTGAAAAAAAAATATTATATAACAAATTTACAATAAAAAATTAAAAAATAGATATTTCATACATATTTAAAAAATTATGCATATAAAGTTCATATATATATATATATATATATATATATATATTCAGAAAGCAATTGCTAATATTATCATGGAAGATGCTAATATTAATGGAATAATTAGTTAATTAATTAAAAACCATTTAAATAATGTTAATTAAAAATATTTTAATTAAAAAATATGAAAATAGGGAAAGAATGAGGACAAAAAAAAAAAGGATCAGACATGTATGGGCTAGATATGAGCACCTGACCCTATATGAAATCTTGGGTATGGAAACTCAGGCCCACTCTACTAGGTTTTTTTTTAAGGGGTAGATAACACATTGTTAGCCTCGATTGTTTTTTATTTTTTTGTTTCTTTATAAATTTGATGAATGGTGTCTTGCTCGCTTAAGTAGATGACGCATTGTGCATCACCTTTCTTTTCCAATAACTAGAGCTAGTCACCTCTGGTGATTAAAAAATTAGAGTCTAAAGTTTTTGAACTTAGAAACCTAGATTTTAACCATTTTCACCAAAAACATGAAAAAAAAATATCTCATGAACCTTCATAATCTCATTTCTAACAACAGAACACATCTTGATTGCCCTAAGAATGCAGAATCAAATCAAATAGAAAAAACATCTCGAGTTCTGATATATTATTTTCGCTGTCATTAAAACAAAAAAAACATCCATTAAGTTTCACTCTAAAAAATGAATCTATATATACCAAAATCAAAGTCATTCGTTACTAAAATTCAGTCACACAAAAGCTTTCACTCCTTAAAAATCTTCGATGACTTTCTCTTACCTCCCCTAAATTTTAGAAATTAAAACATAAAATAAATGAACTTTGGAACCTAAACAAACATTTCAAAACTAAAAAAGACCAAACTTTAAGATAAAATAAAATTGAGGGGATAAATTGTAGATCTACACTCCTTGTAATAGTAAACATGGAAAAGAGCTATATTTTTTTAACAAGTATCAATTTTGGTCTTTGTTTTTCAATTTTACTTCTTATAATAATTTAATATTTTGCCATATGAAACTAACATGTCATTCAACACCAGAACAATCTAAAACATTAGGGAATTGATAACAGATAATCCAAATAGAATGAGAAAATCTTTGAAAGAAACAAAGGAACTTTTAAGAAACAAATTAAAAAAAAAAATCTAGATTACCAAAACAAAAATAATTAAATTTGAGGAACCAAAAAAAATAAAATTCGCACATAGTATTGTACTTATAACTAACTTGTAAGGAGATGAAGAAGAGAGAAACTACAATAATTTATCGTCTTTTATTTTGTTCCTTTGTTATTGCTAATAAAATTACTATAAGATAATCTTTATTCATCCTTGTTTGCTTACCAATATAATTTAAAAAATAACATTATTTTTAGGGCCATATTTCTTTAAAGAATTCTAGAAGTCATAGTTATTAATTTTGATTTAGTTTTGATAAATTGATCTAAAAAATTCAAGAATCAGAAACCTGCTTTAGATTAGGTTTTTAATTAAATTAAATAAAATATAAACCCTATTAAATTTGTTTTATCTAATTGAATTATTAGTGACCGGTTATTCTATCCAACCTTGATACAAATTAGATACAAATTAGATGAGATTAATATCTTGTAAAAAAATATAAAATGCTACCATTTTAATTAAAAAAAAGTTAAATTAAATTGACCTAATAACATTAAAGTTAATTTAATACTAGTTACCCTAGCCTATTTCATGTGATAATTTCTCTTATTAATATATAATCAAATGTAATGCTATCAATAATAATAATAATAAAAAAAAAATATTAATAGAGATATGTAATCACATTATAATTAAAATATATCCTAAAACAACATACGAAGTTAATAATACCATAGATAAATTTCATCCATTATAAAAAAATTGATAAACTTGGTAAGAGTAATTAAGGTCAAGGATTTATATAAAAAAATTAAACACTTTCCCATCTCTAAAAAGAAAGAAAGAATTTATCATAATAATAATAATAATAATTAAAAAAGAGAGAAGAAATCCATTAATGCATATAGTATCAGGCTAGGCCATCCTTCTCCTGGGCCCAAATTCTGCTATACTTAACAAACGTCGTGTAAAATAAAACCCCCAACTTTACTAACTCACCGGAAGTGGAACCCACATCTTTCTCAGTCCGCTAAAACCCTCCCGGCGGCAGCAGAAGACAAGACGAAGGAGAAACAAAATGGTGAACAAATCATGGAAGATTATACCAAGACCATTACTCGAAACAATCTTAAACAACCACGCCCAGCACCACCGCGTCCCTCAACCTCTCATTCTCCACGGCCCCCGTGGCGTCGGCAAAACCACCCTCTTCCTCGAACGTATGTATCATCTCTTCTTTCCAGAAACTTGAAAAAAAGAAAGAGAGATCAAGCAGTCTCTAACTTGATTTTCTGCTTTTTTTTTGCAGGTCTCCTTAAAGATTGGAACAAAGGCCCTCACATAACTGGCTATGTAGACTTTGCGCAGTCAATCAAAGACCATCACCCTCAGCATAACAACTCCTACCCTTGGGCTTCTTGGTCTACTTGTGATCCACCAACACTCTCCAATTGCAAAACCCAGCTCGAAACTTGCCTTGAATCGATGACCCAGAAGGGAATCCAACTCGGAGCCATTACTTCCAGCCAAATATTCTCTACTCTCAACAAATGGCATCGCCTTGACACTGTCCTTCGTCGTATACTACTCCAAAACAATTCCAATATTGCTTTGAAATCGAGAAATGCTATTTCTAAGGTTTCAAGTTCGGTTCTTTGGGACCGGGCAGTTTTTGCGCTATCTGCTCGATCAAATGCCAAAGAGATTGACGAGATTCTTGGGTTGGAAGAGAAAGGGAAGAGCTTGTCTGTGGAAGAGGCTTCGTATTTTAGAGAGGCGTTTGTGGCTTTGAGGTTGGCTAAGGAGGTTATTACAATGCAGCAAGGGTGGAGAGCCTGTGCCATTGCTCATTTGAACAGGACTGGTGGGTTTTCGAGGTCGTTGGCCAATTCTTGTACTGACTGGCCTTGTTTGCTGCTCGAGTTGCTATCAAAAGCTGCTGAGATTGATTACTTTCAGGTCATTATTGAGAAGAGATGGCATTGCTGTTTTTACTTTTGTTAACTCTTGTGTATCATTATAAGTATTTGCATGATTCAGTTTAACACATGCTTTGTCTGTTCGGTTGAATGAAGCTCTTTTATTGTCTTGTGATTTGCAAATTGAGCAGCCGAAGCTGGTTATAAACAATATTGAAGTTCTCAAAAAGGCTATTTTAGTGGATGATTCAATGGTTTCTGGACCAATGTATCATGACAGTCTGATATGGAGAATTGTTGCATTGGGTGCAAATGAGAGATGCCTGCCCATTATGCTTGCAACATCTGATAGGTTAGTCCATTCCTCGTCATCTATTCCTTTTGTTTGCTTGTACTTTGCACCATACTAGTTAATCATGCTATTTCCTGATTGGTAGTGTATGGTTTTTTCTGACATTAATCTTGAAGCAATTGAAAATACACACTTATCAAACAAGGGGCGTGAGCACAACCCCATGCTTCCCTCTGGAAAGATTGTGGGTAATAGTATGGTTCATTATACACCCTATTCATTTATGAACTCACTCTATTCAAATTAAACGGGGTGATTCCATGAAGCTCCTTCCTTCATTGAATACAAAAACAACTCCTTTGTTGGAGTAAACATGTTGGGTTAGATTTTGGAATGGTATATTATTGCTGGGAGTTCGGAAGGTTTGCAACAGCCTTGTGAAATAAGAATATCAAAATTGCCTCATAATTATTAGATGAAAACTCTGCTAGAACGTAGTGATGCAAATTACCTATTTCCTACATTTTATCTTTCTGGAAGTTTTTAACCTTTCACTTAGTGTTGCATCTTCTCAAGATCTTTCCCACTCCACTGCTTTTGGATTCTAATAAACACTGTTGTCACAGCTACTACTCATACCAGGCCTACTGGGATTTTGGATTTCCAGATATATTCATTTCCCGTGAGGTATTCAAACTTAAACTTCTACTGCCACTATTACAGGTGCTGCTGCATGTGCATGGGCGGGGTGTGCCTTCTTGTCTGCATTTTATTGTCTTTGATTTCTTTGAAAAGATGTAGCTGTTGCTTACTGCTATGTTGAAACAGTGGAGAATACTCACAGGTCCATTCCTTTGGGATAGAGGGCTTTGATAAATCAATATTTGTTATCTAAGATATTTCTTTTCCAGACTGTTTCTTGCTTAGTAATTTCAGCCTTTGAGAGCCAAATTGCAAGTCTGCTGCCTAAGATATTTTAATTAATGCTACCTAAATCTTGCACACATAAATTTAAGTACTGCCATAACTCATAGAGATGCTCACAAACATGCTATTGTGACTGCTAGGGTCCTTATAGATGGGTCTCTGTTCCAATCATGTGGCTTTAATGTATTATTGTTAAAAAATACATTTCTGTTTCACTTGATAGAATCTTTCCATTGAAGAAAATCTGTACTTGTGAAAGTAGAAAACATCTGGAGATTGATAATTATGGTGTATGTCACTCATCTCAATATTCTTTGTTTGCAGAACTTTGGATGGGCTCCACAAGAAGCTAAAATGCATATGGTTAATGATTACTTCAGTCAGTCAGAAGTGAGAAATTTTGTTATTTTCATTTCCCTGACAGAATATTTTAAAAACTAAAAGAGTAATGAAATGCCCTTTTAAGACTTGGAATAAGAAAAGAAATTACTGCAAGTACTCCTTTGCCCTGGTTATCTTAAAAATGAAAAGAAAGTCACAAGTTCCATCGTATTTGAAATTTACTTCTCAATAGTCTTGGACGAATCATGCCTGGTTGCTTTATCTCGGATTCCTTGCATTTTTATGGGAATTAACATTATCTTTTTTTTTTGAATTGTAGTGGACGGTGATTATTGAGGTGCTTGGTCCAAACCCTCGACATCTTTTTGAGCTTTATGCTCTCAAACAGAGTAGCTATTATCAAAAGTAAGAATTTTTTTTTCTCTATATATAGTGGTTGAAGCATCAACCATTTATAGAAACTTATTTCCTTTCCACTATATAAATGGTGAGTTTTTGTTTTTTGTACCATATCGAATGATGGTATTTTAATGGATTAAAAAACATTTATTATTCTCTTTTATACAAGTGCAGGTCTGCAGACATGCATGTACAAATACATATACATGTGTTTGGGTCATCAAATTTCCTTACAATGTCTTTAGTTATTTTACCTTTGTTTTCCCAAGTACATAATTACATTGTGCAAGATTCTCACTCTTACATTCACTGGATGTAATGTAAACATGCATATTGTTAATGCCAGCTATGAAAGTGGTGAAATGAAAGTGTCATTGATTGGATGGAATCCTATATTTTTATAAATATGATGCTGCATGTGTTATTTTCCTTCTGCATTGTTAACTGCAGGGTCCTTGAAGACAAGGCTAGCACATTTGAGGATATTGTAGACGCATATTTAGCATATTTGCAGGTAAGATTCATGATGACATCGGAGCAAGTGCTCATCTCATTTTCTCCTGTTACCATGGTTAGTAAAGGACGAAAGCTAATTAGTTGACATGCCTAATCTATGAGCCTAGCTTGCATATTCATGACCTTTGACTGCATTTCTTCATTGAAATTTCTGAATGCTGGACTGTTTTTCTCCAGTACCCCTATGCTCTACTTTTCTCTTTTTGACATTTTGGTTAATCCTATCAAGGACTATGAGCTAGTTATTATTTAACATGGCTAACCTTTAACCCCCTGTTTACAATTGATGAGCTTTACCAGATTTTCTTTCTTGAAGTAATCTGGTTGCTGCATAATATTGATAATAAATGTAAATAGTTTAGTGGTGGCTGAACTTAAGTTGTGCTATCTTGGTTGACTTCTCTACTGATAGTAATCAGTATTTCATTTTGGTCGTGGTAACCATTTGAAAATGAATAAAATATTTATGAGATGCATCCTTTTGTGGTTTTTCAATTATGTTAATCAAAAAGTAAAGCATAAGGAGATAAAAGCAAAGTTAACTTTACAGAATGCTACCAAGAAAAAGAGGCAATATGAATCTTGCTCTCAGGACTCTGTTTTTGAATGACAAAGCACTCTCTTTATATAGCTTGCTGAGGCTTTGATTTAGATCTTCTTTTTTTCCCCTAGAATTATTCAACTGCAGTCAGTTGGCTTAAGCACCAGTCCACAAGCTATTTCTTCCATTACGAGAATGTTTGCTTTGAATCAACAGAAAGATAAAATGTTCCAAGATAGTCTCTTTTTTTTTATAAAAAAAAAAGAAGAAAGAAAAAAAAAAGATCAAATGTTCTGATTTTTTCCCATTACTCCTTGCACATGGGGCACGAGTGGAACTCAATGCAAACTTTGTCTCTAATTACTGGACCCACATAAAGCCATGTCACTCAAAAACTAATGTATGATTTATACAGGCTTTAGTAATTGGCCTTAATTGACTCAAATTCGATAACTCAAGGTTAGATTGACTGAATCAGAAACACAGGCTAAATTGACGGCTGAAAACAAATGCATGAGCAAATATAGGGTTAAGCCATGTTTTTTTATCCACAAGTAATATCAATTACTTTTATTTTGTGCCATGCTCTGCCTCATCATCTCTTATGTCACTTTATTGTAGGTTACTGTGGTGAATCCTGCCATGGATAAAGCACTGGAATTCCTGCAAAAGTTTGCCAAGGATGCAAAAAGTGGAAAAATTCCAAAAGATAGATTACGTTTTGGTTCTCCTTGGAAGCATCCTTCAAAACTGGACGACCCTACTCAATGCCAGCAGTGGGCAAAGCTTCAGCTGCTGGATTTTGTTCAATCTCTAATAAATACTGAATTTGGGGTAACATGTTTCCTTTTTTTCATTTTATACTTAATAGTGTTGTGTTTTTTTGCTGTTGCGTATAATTTACAACACCTTTTTTATTTGTATGAGATTTAGTATTTTTTAACATTTTTATGCTGCTCAAATTTCCTCCATGTCGGGGTGGTTTAAACAATATATTAGTATAATGTACCTGCTACAAGTTTGTTAAAATGTTTAATGCTGTTCCTGGACTGGACATCCATAATATTTGTTAACAGGTGTTAATTACTTGAAATGACTGTTAAATGTAACAAGCATGCTCGGCTTATATTTGAAGATGGGTTTGTATTTATAAGCTGTTGACGTGGCTATTATTGTTCTCTGAGGCTGTTATTCTTTTGTTTAATTTTTAATTTCTCTCTCTTGGTGTAGGTAAATTACCTAGGTGATTGTAGCTTTGAGATATTTGATGATCCATGCACTGTTGCTTTATTAGAGGTATTATTTGCTTTTTTTGCACGTCTTGCTATTATGCATCCATGGATTTGGTTAACCTTCAGTTCACTTTCAGTCCTCATACTGGACTAATGTTCTTAGAGAAGCTCACTTAACATAATTTCTAGGTTGGTTTGCTCTATGCTCAACGCGATCCATCATTCATTCGCCCCATATCTATAGGTATTCAGAGATGTCTTGTGAGATGGTAAGTGATCTTCTCCTTTTGTATCCTATTACCCAAAATGAGCATGAAAATGCTGTGCGTTCGCGTATGTTGATTTTGGCTCACAGGCTTGTCCAGGAACGGATGAAAATGAGTTTACAGAACCTGCTCCAATTTCTGTGGCAGCGAATTATACGTGGCCGTAGTTATCGTCATTTGATGTTACAAGTGGGCTACAAATAACCAAAAAGGTCAAAGAGTATGTGTTGTCTATTAAATCAGCATTTCTCCTATGTTTGCTCTAATTTTGTGCAACAACAGATTTTCAAAAACCTGACTGCTCAAGGGGATTGGCACTGTGTCAATACTGTATGGGACCTTGAACCAAATGACTGATTTTGATTTTTTTATTGCACAGGAGATCCTTGTTTGCAACACTTTCTGTGAATATGAGTTTGCTAGAGGCTGTTACCTTGATTACAATACCAAGGTGGTTGACATCCACTCACAAAGCCATCTCAAGTTCAAATGTGAGTAAAACAATATATGATTTTGTTTGTGTTTATTGTTTATATCTTGATTCTTACCTCGGTTATGGGGATGTTGGTTGCAATTATGGCCTTCTAGACTCCAAGAAAGAATTTTGTAAAAACCCTCATTTGCATCATAGCATAAACAAATAATGTATGTGTTTGTCATTGCAGAATTCTTTGCATGAACAGATATATCACGTGGTTAACCTTGCAGGGTTCTTTTGGCAAAGGCATCCTTTGAGGGTGAGTTTCCCTTTGATTTTCACTCATAGATGTAAGTTATTTTTTGAACCCGATGGCTTATAATTGCAAATGACAAATGTGCATACAATGGTCGAAAGCCTTGATTGTTTAACCCCTATTAAAGGTTTGATCTTTTAAGGATTTCTTTGCACATTAATGCTAAATTAGTATATGCAAGAGATATCATCCAAAAAAGCTGGTTATATTGTATAATTGCATTATATTCGGCTCATACAAGCCCTTTAAAGATTTCTTCAACACTCTTTCACGATCCTGCATGTTGTCCCTTGCCAGTCTTTAACACCTTTTTTACTTTTCTCCAGTGTACAGATGTGTTAAAATTGACTACAGATTCAAAGAAAATAGTTTAATACTGTAAGATTCTCCTTCAGTGGACAATTTATCAGCTTTAGCCTCGTATATAACGTGACTATGACTACTCATTTCATTCCTTTAATAATAAAAGGCTAAAAAAAATAGCTCCGCATTATTTGTCTTGAGCATGATACCAAGTTCACTAGTTAAACATAGCTTAATCTTGAGCATCATTGAAAAGTCCTTGTTCTTGAATATTTTAACTGGCACTTTCGAGGATCGCATTGCATGGTTTATATTTTGTTTGAATTACTTCATTAGTCACCATAACATGAGATTTTATAGGGCTAGGATCTCTGACTTTTAAGTTGATACACCTGGCGTGGGCTCCAGGAGATCCAAAGTCCACGTACCCATGTCTTTGACATCATAGCTAGTAGTAGCTAATCATGTTTGCCCTCGACTACTTCTAAGTTCTAACCAAAAGCAAAATTCCTTTTCTGTTGAGTTACTAATTGCGTTCAATAAGATATCGCTAATAGAGCTTTGTCTTCTCTCGTTTTCATTAAACCTGAACTTTATTTTCAAGTAGCAATATCTTCCTCCATAAACCAATCTCATATTTGTTGTTATTGATATTAAAATCTGAAGAATTCAACATTGTTTAGATAAAATTATTCATCATCCAAAGGAAATAAATCTAAAAAAGAAAAAAGTATTACCAAAACTCTTAAGAGCCGTGGTGAAATCACTGTATACCTAGAATCATAGACAAAAAATTATCTATTGCTATAGTGAATTTATTTGTTTACCCTTCTAAGAAATATATGCCTTGGGGTAGGGGGTAATTCGGCTGTTTTGCATGTAACATTGAAATGACTAAAATATCTATGAAGTCAAAAAAGGTTTAAGTTGTTGACTAAGGGGTGTCTTTGTTTTGTTAAACATGGTAAAAAGATGTCTTTACCCTAGGATCAAGAAAGAAAGAAAAAAGCATAAGTGCAGAGGTATTTTTGTCTTTTCACTCATTGAGTCTTGTTTTTGTTATTTCCATATTAAAAAATGATGATTTTGTTTTTCTTGTGTTGAATAATCAATTTTTAAATTCAAAAAGTTATTGGCATGTGTTTTACACGTGCTAGCACGTGGACAGTGCATGCGGCGCTTCCTGGTGTTCGTGCCTATCTTTTTGTCGTGTTGTTGGAAGTGTCGTCTTGTTTTTTTTCTCCTGGTATGGTGCATGATGGTGTAGTTTGGGCGGCTTTTTGTCTATGGTTGTTTCATTTTTTTCTTATTATCTCTCTCCTCCCCTAAAAGTATATCTTAATTCTCTTTTTATTTTGATATTTGAATTTCAGTTTTTATTCTTTTGATTTTTGTTGGCCCCTTTATAAAAGTTTGGTTTGTTTTTGATTTAGTCCTTCAATTACAATTTATCATATATTATTTTTTCAATTTGATTTTTATTCTTTTAATTTTTAGTTTTTTTTCCTTTACTCTTTTGTTAAAGTTTATTAGTTTTCAATTTTTCTCTTCAATCAAAGTATATAGTGCGTTATTTTTTTCAATTTGGTTCTTGTTCTTTTGATTTTTTTTTGTTAGAGTTAATTTTCTTTTCAATTTAACCCTCAAATCAAAAAAATTTGATTGCCTTCTAATTTATTTATTTATTTTGATTTTTATTTTTTTAATTTACTTTATGAATTTTCTATGTATTTATGAATTTGAATTAAAAGGCTGTATTTTCAATATTTTATTATTTCTCACTCTTCGCATATATTTTTGTTAGTTTCCTTTAGAATTCCAAAAATACTCATCATGATTATCATAGAATAAATCTCATTAATATATAATTGAAGGATAAGTTTATATTTTATCATGATTTGAAAGTTTCCTCTCTTTTAGGCGAGTGGTCGGTTTTCCATGTGGTTTTTCATTTTTACTATCAACAATCCTCTATAAGTTTTTTCAACGTGTTTTTTTAACATAAATAATTCTAAATATAAATTAAAAAGTTTATATATATAACTAATTAAATAAATTGAGAATTATTATATCAATTAATAAATAAAAATTATTAACGATAATTAGAGACAAAACTGAAAGATAAATATAGATATAGATATTATGTTTAATGACTTTGTTTATTAAAATTAATTTTTATTTAATAAAATAATAATAGAAATAAATACATGTGAAATCAATTAAATAAAATCAAATGGAGAAAAATAACATGTAAGGTTACACATATTAGAAATATTATCTAAAAATAAATATTTTTTTTTATTTTTTAAAATAGATTTTATTTATATAAAACATAAAAAAAAAATTATAAATGAAGGGCAATGGCAGTGCAAAATGCTATTTGAAATTTTAATTGAGAGTTGCTGGATTTTCAATTTGGTAAGTGAGCATCTTAGATTTTTGTATTTTATTGTTGGAAATGATATTTATTAGAGGGACAGATACAAGTGCTCTGTTAAATAAATTTTAGACGTTCAATGCAGCAGATCACAGGCGACAATCCAGAAGGAACCATGCTAGGGACATAATATAACTTCAGGTATACTAGAGGAGCGTCTCCTTTTGTCTTAGCTGAGGCATGACAGTGCATTTAATGGCTCTATAAAAGGGTCTCCAGCCAGCTTTTTCATGGGAGAAATGAAGGAGAAAATGAACACTGGTGCTAAAATGGCACAATTTTGTCCATTTTAATTTATTCCTTCTTTGTTTGTGATGAAGTCCCTAATCTTTCAATTTTGTTGAATTCAGCTAATTTAGGTTAATTTCTAAAAATTACTTTCGATTAAGTCCCTGGTCATGTTAGTTTCGACCCTCAATTATCAATGCCTTCTACAATATGGCCCTTGGTCTCAAACTTATTTAATTTGATCCTTAATTAAGCCTCAAACTTCTAATTTCTTCAATTCCACCCCCATTTACAACCTGAATTGGATCCTCAAATTCACATGCTTTTTGCAAAATGATCTTTGGTCTTGAATTTAATTTTCTTGCAATTTTATCCCCAATTTCACCTAAATGAGTTTGGAAAAATTAAATCTGGTTCTTTAAAATTTCAATCTTCTTAATTAAGTTCAAATTAAGCTTTCAAACTTATTTTTTCACCAATTAAGTCCCTAATAAAATTAATTTAACCTATTAAAAGCCCATTTAAGTCATTGCACTTAATTAATTCTTTTAATTTGACTCAAATTAATTTAACCTTTAATTAGGCATGTGATTAAAAATTAATTTTTATACAAATTCGTCTAATAATCATTTAATTTAACATTGATTTTTGCATTGTTTTTCAATCTTGGGTACAATTGAATTCTTGATGTTCAAAATCTCAGTTTGGTTTCTCAATGTGTTTAAAACTCTTATCAGTTTATTCTTATCAAGTTGTTAGCGTTTCATTTTGTTGTTTTATTTCATCTTTTGTTTTTAATTTTAGAAGAAAAAAATAATTTTAGGAGAAATCTAAAATTGGGTTATGACATATATGGTGAGTTCTAATTTGAGCGAAAGTTCAAATGAGCATCAGTGGATATAAGTCACACTTGCCACCTGAATATCTTTATCTAATCCTAAAGAGGTATTAGCTCGAGTCTAGCTTTTATTGATTTTTATGAAGTGTGTGAAAACTTTAAAAAATAAAATGCATGCACATTCAAACTAACATATTAAAATTAATGGATAAATAAAATTAACATATAAAATTAAATAACATAAATGAAATAAAAATAAATGCTCAATAATAAATGTCAATAAAGACATTAAAAGAGAAAACACATATGCATAAGCTTGACCCTAGTTCTTAGTGAAGTTATCATATTGTCACACTTAGCACAATGTTTAGACTTTCAAAATAAAAAGGAAATTGGAAAAAAAGAAAGAAAGATATCATATTGTCACACTTAGCACAATGTTTAGACTTTCAAAATAAAAAGGAAATTGGAAAAAAAGAAAGAAAGAGGAGTTGCCACCTAGTAATTAAAAGAATAAAAATCTTAAAATAAACATTTATTTTAAAGATTCAGATAAGTTGTTGATTATATTTAAAGAAAGATAGACATTACCTTTACCATATCTTTTCAAACAAAATATTACTTTTACTATATGCTTTCTCTTAAATTACATGCATTTAACTGTCTAAATTATTTTTTGATCTTATTTGCAATTTATTTATAATGTCTTTTGTGAAAAAAAAATTTAATTGTGCTTGTGCTACCTAATAAGCACCGTTTTTTTTTCTTATTTTAAATTTGATTTTTATTTCAATTGATACTTTTTAATGTTTTTTTTAAATATTTATTTTACTTTATGTTTCAATTAATATCCCTCCTATATGATTTTTTATCTCCCTTATTTAGCTTTTTTTCTTAAGAGTTTTTTTTAAAATCATTTTACTTGTATTAAATTTTCAAAGATATTATTCTTATTCATCATTAGGTTTTCTTCTACGTTTTATATAAATGAATTTTATTTTTAAAAATAAAAAATATGTATTTTTAAATATGTATTTTTAATATGAGCAATCTTACATAATATATTCTATTTTTTTTGTTTTATTCAATCAATTTCATATGTTTATATATTTCTATTATTGAATTAATAAATAAATAATTTTAATAAATAAATTCAATAAACACTGTAAATATCTAATGCTGTAAAATTAAATATTTTAATCTATATTTATCTTTTAATTTATTTATTTTTGTTTTTAGTTATGTTAATTATTTTTTATTCAATTATTTATACATATGATTACTAATTCTGTTAATTAGAAGCTTACATAAATTTTTTTATTTATACTTACAATTTTTTATGTAAAGGCCAACAACAGAGCGTGGCTTAAATAGCGGGTTAATACTAAACAATGTTTCCAAGGTTAAAATAAAAGGCAAAAAAGAAAGCCAGATACAAAATACTTCCAGTTGAAGTAAAACCCTAAAACAATCTCATATAAGATTCCCAAATCACGATATTGATGATTCAAGTCCGGGGTCTGCTATGATCTCAAGCGAAAATAATTTTCCAGGGGGGGTTAAATCGTTGGAGGTTAACTGGAACATTTAAATATCTTCTTTATTTTAGGAATGTGGCTGAGCGTCTCAGCACCCTTGAACTCTGTTCTTGGATCCTCCTTCATCGTTTCATCGGGATGGAAGCCGTGGATTGGAGGAAGGATATGATTTGAATCGAGAAAAGAAAAGAACGCTCTTCTGCTTTATGAACAGGATCTAAATCTCAGGCAGGCGACCGCAGCTGTTGGCATCTGTTATCCTCCATCATTATTTGTTTTCTTACCTAATTCTGGGCATTAGTTATGATTTTGGAATGTTTTTTCAATACGCGGGCAATCCAACCAAAGAGGAAGAAGAGGAGGAAGAAGAAGAAGAAGTTTTCTTTTTGTGCGCTCTCCTCCGTCAAATGTTAACCTGTAAAATCAGAAAGATGAGACCAAATTGAAGTTTGACAATAAGGGAAGAGAGCTCGAGATTTGTAAATTTCAAGAGAAGAGAGAGGTGCGTGCCTAACTTGTGATTGCCGGAAGTCATGGCTTTTTACTCAATCAATATCACCATCCGACACGCTTCCATCAACACCTGTGGGCCATTTATTGAGTTAATACTCGTGTTTTTGACTTTTTAGCCTGGGTTTTGACATAGCTGGTCATGCTATGCTTACGAACCGAATCAATTCTTTTTTAATGAAAAAAAAAAAAACATGAGTAGTTGTAAGCCACCGCATTTTTTAGGCTATTTTTTAAAAAAAGTTGTAAATATAAAACTTGTTGCGTTTGTTTAATAAATGTTTTTTTTTAAATAATTTAAACTCCATTAAAAAAAGGAATTAAAGTATAATTCTTACATTTTTTATTAATAAACTTTTCCAACAAAAATATAACTTCTTTGTGGCGTGTTCTTAATTTGATAAAGACTTAAAACAATTAGAATAGTGGATAAAAAAATATATCTTTTTAATTAAAATATTTTTATTTTATTAATGCCTTTTTTTTTAATTATGATATGTTTTTTTGCTTTTAGAAACTGTTTGAGAACGCGGTTGTAATTATTTTTCCTAAAAAATAATTATTTTTGCTTAAAATTATTATTATTTTTATTTTTTAAATCGTTTTGATGTGTTGATGTCAAAAATAATTTTTAAAAAAATAAAAAAATTATTTTGATTTATTTTCTAACGAAATGTACTTTAAAAAATATATGTTATTACATTTCCAAACACCAATAAAATAAAAATTTAGATAAAAAAGTAAAACCCTCAAATAATATACATCACAATTAAAAAACATTAAGACTTTGGAATCAAAGTCTTTTTCATGAAAAAAAAAAAGAAGAAAAGGAGGCTTATATGTTTTGATTTAAGTGTCAAATTTGATCTCTCAAGCTTTCATTATGTTTAATAAAAAAAGTTATTTTATTTTTCTTAATCAACTATCAACTTAATATCAGAACGATTTCTTAATATTATAAAAACCTTGTATTAAGATAATTAAAACAAATTATTAATACTAATCTTCAATCAACTCAATATAAAAAAATAAAATTAAAAAAAAATTTTTATGGATTAAAAAAATTCAAAGGATTGAAAGAAAAAAAAAAGAAAAGGAAAAAGAAAAAAAAAACAATGTGCAATTTCACAATGCTTTCTCTCTTAGTGTATAATAAAAGCAAGAGGCGAATTAGGTTTCTTTATAATATAATGTTTTATTAGATCCTTTTTCTCAATATAATCATGTGTTGTGTATCTGTATAATAATTTTTTTTATTAAATAACAATAATTAGTTAAATTTTTAAGAATTTACCACTGAAATCACGCCATGTGTACTGAAAATGTTTTCTCTATGTCGTGATTTTATTGGTCAATTCTGAATTTTTAATGGCGTTAATTGATGAAGGATTATTATCAAATAAAGACTTGTTATACAGGACAGAGAAACATTTTCTGATAAAACATTTTCGACTATATAAGAATTACGTTTTTGGCCCTCGCCATATAAAAAAGTTCTCTCCTTTTGTAGATGTCGCAGAATTGTAAAGTTCACAAAAATCTTGATTGGATTCCTCTTCTTCAATGATCGATCCCCTCCTGTCCCCCCCTGGCCCCCCCCCCCCCCCCCCACAGAAAAATAAATAGAAAAATAAATAGAAAAAGCATCTTCAATGATCATTTCACTTTAGATGGAGTGCAAGGATTTGTAGGTTTTTAGGGTTTTTTTTAAAAAAAAAAACAAAATGAGAATAGCCGGTGTATCTGGTATTATAATAATTATTGTTTTTTAAAATATTTTTTATTTATTAATATATTAAAATAATAATTTTTATATTAAAACATCAAAACAATTTAAAAATAATTTTTTTTTTCAAAAATACATGTCGGTTGTTACTATATGCTTGCAATGGAGAGCATGGTGGTAAGAATTGTAGGATATGATTTCGGCTTAAAAACGGGGAATATGAGCCTAATTAATATTGGAATACAATGCACTAGAAAGTCGTCACGCTTGGAATTATTTATGTTTGTTGAATTTAGAAATACAGACAAATATTTCTTCCATGGAAATGTCAAGCATGCAAACGGGCAAGGAGGTGTAAGGAATTAGACAAAGAAAATATAAAAAGAGATCGCAACGCCGGTCCCACGCGTTTCATTGTAAACAGAAAAAGGTGGCAAAGATTTGATATTGGCTAACATTCTCCGGTCTGGCAACAGCGATCCCTCTGTCTATTTCAGCCTTGCCAGCCCACTATCCTTTCAGTTCTTCTCCACTAGCTAGCTAGCACATCCTCAGTATAACTACTTGCTACTGTGATAGTAACACTCAGTTTCAACAACACTGCTGCTGTTAATGCTCGCTGTCTTAAGAGCATTTTGAATCTTTACGACGCAGCTTAGATCGACAACCTCCATGATTGTAAGTGAAGCTTCACCTAACCATTTTGAATCTCCATGATTCTGCTCTCTGTCTCTTCTTCTTTCTCCTTTTTCTTCTTTTCACAACAAGCTTGATCACTCATGCAATCTTAGTCAAACAATAGAAGCATATATATAACGCCACACCAATGTGATGATCGCAGTGTTGTTCTGTTCTTAGTCCTCGCTCTTTCTTCTTTCTTTGATTATAAATGAATGGCAATGAGAGAATGAGCTTGCATTTGCAGGAATATGTCAGTGTTTAGCAGGGATTAAATTACACAAGGTGCGGATGCAACCAGAGTCTAAGACAGCATATATATAAATAATAAAAATGAACAGCTTAGACGGGATCACAATGACGGGGTGGAAGAATCTAAAGCAACGGCTGTCATTCAAGGGCCTTGGTGGTTGCTGCGGGAGCACAAGCTGGAGTTCCAGAAGTGAAACTCCAACCATGCCCTTCATCGATATGGAGGAAGAAGAAGAAGAGAGTGCCATTATGCAGAACCAAGCACAAGGAGGAGGGTTTGCTGCAGCCCCAGGTGCAGGGATGAATCTGGCAATGGCATTAGCTGCCGAGCGCAACTCACGGGCTTCAAACGTCAAGACATTGATGAGATTGATTGAAGAAACGGACGGTGTTGATTGGAGGACGAAGAACAAGACTAATAAAAGTAGGAGGGACAAAGAACAGGAACAGGGACCAGAGAATGATTGGGTGTGCTGCGTGTGCATGGAGAGAAAGAAAGGCGCGGCTTTTATTCCATGTGGACACGCCTTTTGTAGGGTTTGTTCAAGAGAAATGTGGGTCAATCGAGGGTCTTGCCCCATCTGCAACCGTTCAATTCTCGACATCCTTGATATCTTTTAGTGTTAATGATCAGAGAAGACTCTTTCAGGGCTTGATTTCAGGTTTGAGTCTTATCATTAATCAATCCCATATTAATGTTTAATTAATCTTAATTAATTAAATAAGAGTTCTAAACTTCGACTCAATGTAGATGTAGCAATAGCATCTCTTCCTAAGATTTTGGATACTCTAAAAGACATATTGCTCTCTTGATGCATCTCAAGATGTTGTTTGTTTATTAGAAATTTTTTTTTAAAAGTAATTTTTATCAAATATGAATTATTTTTATATTTAGTAATGTTATGAAAATTACGTTGTAAAATATTTTCTAGTGTTTAGCTATGTCGTGAAGTGAAAAATAATTTTAAAAAATAAAATTAAAAAAACCCAAAACAAAATATATAGCAATCATTAGTATATTTAAACTGTAAAAAAAAAAATCAAATCGAGTATTTAATTGTAGCTTTAATTGATTAACGAAACTATTACATGCGGGCGAAGCACTGAATTATGAAGAGATGATTTGGAAAAGTTTGATGCTTGCCAATCTAGTTGATTGCCAAGAGCATAATTAATACACGAATGCAGCTCTTCTGTCGTTAGTTTCCTTTCACAATGGAGATCGAGGAAAGTTTTATTTGTTTTTTTTTTAATTATTTTCTTTTTCGTTCAGATAATTGACCTTTTAACATGATTCGAAACTAACGAGGAAGCATTCATAGGAGCTCAATAAGCGTTGCATGTTTTAGATCTAGTTGGGCTTGCCTGTCAATAATTGATCACACAATCAATTTGTTGTTATATAAAGAATAGTTTAAGGATTGTTTCTGATCATTTGTCTTTTCTTTTTTAATTTTAGTTTTTAAGATGAATTACGTTTTAAATAGCGTTTCATGAAAATTTATTTATTTATTATTTTTTTAAATTATTTTAACATGTTATTATTAAAAATAATTTTTAAAAATTAAAAAAATATTATTTTAATATATTTTTAAATAATATTATTTATATTAAATTTTCATCCGTAAATTCCGGGCTAGAGTAATCTCGTTAAAAAGGACACTGAGGAAAGTACTTTTTGGGCCTGGCCTTCTACTTTCTAATGTTGGCTAACCAACAAGTTCATGTTGGTTACTCCTCAATCTTAATTTTGTTTATAAATTAAAATGATGTTATTTTAGTAAAAAAAAAATAGTCAATGAATTACAATTATTTTTTACTAGTCAACCCGCAGGGCCAGTTAAGTTTTTAACTACACTTATTTTTTATAATCTCGGCCCAGTTTTAGCCTGGACAAAAAAATCAATTAACAATAAATCAATTATTTTAATGATTGAGGTTGTGATGTTTCACGAATTAGGGGTTTAATTGACTTTTCCTTCTCTAATTGATGTGGTGATTGTTTCTGATGATAATTTATTGTTTATATTTGAAAAAAAAAATTATTTTTTTTTGTTTTTTAATAAATTGATGTTAAAAATAAAATTAAAAAAATATATTATTTTAATATATTTTTAAATAAAAATATTTTAAAAAATAATAACAACAAACATTGCCTAACTTAAAATATCTCCCCCAAAATCATTTACGAGAGAAGACAGATCATCATAATCGATGGAATGATTCACGCTGGTCTTCAACGTTGTCTCTTTCTATTAAGGTCCAATTGCTGGTAAAAACAGCAATAATTCACGGAGTTGTTTCTAAAAGCGTGTTTTGCTGTTTGCAATTATTTTTTAAAGTAATTTTTTAAAAAAATATTAAAATTTATTCTACAAATAGACATGCACCAAACTTCAAATAGAATATATATATATATATATATATATATATTCTGAAACAGGAGCATGGACAGTGTAGCAGTTATAAAACCCACTAGCACACCTGAACCCTTCCTTGCATGAAAATGGAGATTCACAACTTGCACATGATACTTGCATGAAATGTCAGCATCCAGCCAGCTTCTTGCATTGTTTCAAGCACAGCTACAAGAAACAGCCTGTCCCATTGGCCATGACCTCAGTTGAGTTAACCTCAAGGAAATTATATTATTTTTTATATAAAAAAAATCAATGATCTGGTGAACCGGGTCATCTAAATCTGACTAATTTAATTCGTAGAAGATTGAAAAACAAATCCAATTTAAAATAAATAAATTTTGAGTTAACCCGTTAATTCAAGTTGAGTTTGATAACTATGATTATAATTTTATACGTGCTTTTAATTTATATGATGTCCGATTATCCATTCGATGTTTCAAGGACAACAAGAATATTTTTCATACCTACTTAGAATAAAGAAGGATGAAATTTCATTTTCAAATTTGGACATTGGAAACATATTTATGACACAATAATGCAATGAGAAAATCATGAAACGAGTGGTTATGAAGGATCATATTCAAAATATGGGTCCAATTGTGAATAGTGCCCAGATAGACTCCACTTTATTTCTTTATCAAGGAGGGAACGATCCAGCACTCTACTATACTAGCGTAATCACATTAGTTTTTTTTTTTTTTTTAAGAATGTATTAGTGTTTTTTTTTTTTAAGAAATATATTAAAATAATATTTTTTTATTTTTAAAAAATTATTTTTCACATGAATACATTAAAACGATCTAAAAATTTTAAAAAAATTAATTTAAAAAATTTAATTTTTTAAAAAATATTTTTAAAACACAAAATTAAACAAAATCTTCATTAATACTTTCCTCGAAGCTCTTCACTTGGTCCCTGATATAGAATCCTAATTTGTCCCCAAATCTGAATGCCTTGCCATGTGAAAAATATTTTAGCAGACAGTATAGTCTTTGAGCACTCCAATTCAACCTTACAAAATAATAGTACCGTGGATTCAATCAATTTGATCTAACAGTAAAAACTTAGAATTAAGAGATTTATTTTCTCTGTGGTCTCAGATTCAAGCTTTGTAGTTACTTATATAATAGCCACTTGAGACTTATCTGATCATTAATTTCAGGACTCGTGGAATTAATCGAAATACGCCCAAGCTGCCTAACACCTATATTAAATTAAAAAAAAGTACTATAGACCCACTTCAGACAAAACATCTATATTAAACTTAAAAAAAAGTACTATAGACCCACTTCAGACAAATCCAGATCAAGTAAATTCAACTTTGACACATTGTTGACTAATTATCTGACCTGTTGGAAACGCAATGCCAGCAACGATAGAAGTGACAAGAGAAGTTGCGAGGCAGAACGCAAGATCTTCCTTGTGGTCAAAGATGGTGCTGCGTATGATCCAAAAGAGAAGAGAGGATGCTACCATATTTTTGCCATAAAGAATCTTTTCTTTATGCTAATTAGTGGTAGGTAGAATTGAGGTAATAATAATTTTTTAAAATATTTTTTATTTAAAAATATATTTTTTATTTTTAAAAAATTATTTTTGATATCAACACATTAAAATGATTTAAAACAGAACTCTTAAAAGTTTCTGTGGTAAGATTTGCTTTTTTAAAAACCGAAATATTTATATTTTATCAAAGAATCATCTCAATCTAATAGTTTAAATTGTTATGTGAGGTCCCAATATATAATTTATATTATTCTTTAACATACCCTTATCAAATAAATAGGGATGGTAAGACTCGAATTCATGATCGCTTGGTCATTAAAACTCTAATATCATGTCAAAAAACCATTTTAATTTAATAATTTAAACTGTTAGATGACTATTAAAATATAATTTATATTATTTTATAATATATTTCTAGGATCTGCAAGCATCCAACGATCGCTCGTAAGTTAGCAATCGAGGAAATTAATCAATCAACGAGTTAGGCAAAATCTGGAGACTCCACGTAAAATTAAGATCATGTGCAAGAATATGTAGTCTCCTGCGAATTTGCATGACAAAATAAGTTGCTGACAAGAGGAGATTGTATTGACTTTGAAATACGGCACACACAGCTGTTGCTATTCCAAAAGCATACATCATGTCAAAGCACGACGGACCAGTGAGAGTTTGGACGAAGATTTCTTAAATGTAGTCAGCATTCCTTCTTTGTAACAAGAAGCAAAATCCAATTAGATTTTGGAGTCCTGCTTAATTATTAAGGTGGTTTTTCTTTAAAATGTGTTCTAATACAACTTTGGCTTTCCAACTTAAGTAAAATCCCTAATGTATTATGAGATTGATGAAAGTTGGTGTTTGAAACTGTGATCGTGATTGTTTTTTAAAGTGTTTTTTTCTCGAAAATATATTAAAATAATATTTTTAACGTTAACGGATCAAACGATACGTAAATATAAAAAAATTTATTTTTTTAATTTTTTTTTAAATACAAAAATAAATAGAATTTCATGTCAAGGATAGTAGTCTTCATTTAGCATAAGAAAGAGAACTTCTTCAACCTTCATTTCTTTCTTTTTAATTGTAATGTCTCCCTCAAATTGGGAGTAATGGAGGGGAAAGGAATACTTTTAAAAAGCAATATATATATATATATATATATATATATATATATATAAATTTAAATAAAATTATAATATAAAATTAATATC
>Ga0325404_1000056_pt1 | contig 94788 bp, 46 predicted proteins | sample PopdelMetagenome_18_FD_205664 | JGI IMG/M metagenome (GOLD analysis project Ga0325404, IMG submission 205664) | Populus deltoides microbial communities from Bellville, Georgia, United States - Xylem-Control-R1 | ecosystem: Host-associated > Plants > Phyllosphere > Stem > Wood/Secondary xylem...
TTTTCTTTTCTTTAATTCTTCAAAAGTTATTTTATATTAAGTAGCATTATTAATACTTATACAGTGTACCTTCACTTTGATTTTGTAGGAATTATTGGAAATGATAAAGTTATAATTCAATTAATTTTAAGGCATTTTCTAACACGGAAAATTGGATAGTAAAAGACAATATATCATCTTTGACATCCGAAGAAGTAGAAATCTTTCACCACGCGTGATTTATCAACCATGACTATTCAAGATACTTTAAATCAAGGTAATGGAAGATTTGATCCCTTAGTTATTAGTTTGTTTGAAAATAAATTATTATTTCACATGCAATGTTTATTGGTTAATTATGTTTCAATTATAGATTTAATAAATATAAATGAAATTGAAGATGCCTGTGATAATGAAGATATACAGAAACATGATGATGTTTCGATAGACATTAATGAGGTGAGCTCAATCTCATTGACATTTGATTTGAATTTTGCTCTTATAAATACTGAAGAACTGAATGCCTACATTCAACCAAAATAAAGATGTTGTTGTGTTAGAAAAAGTGGTCTTTTACTTTACCATTCTTTTTTTTTTTAATTCTACTAGTGTTACGTATTTAATATTTCTAAAATCTTTTGCTTTCTTTATGCATATGAGGATGTTAATTTATAGATTCTAATGCAAAGTGGAGTTTGGATTTTTTTTATCTTATATCTTCTATATTAAATTATTTATCTCTAAAACAACTTGTTATTTTATTATTTTTATCTTTAATATTATCTTTATTTTAAGATAAGTATGTTAAAGGTTTGTTTATTTTAAAAACAAATGTACCTTCTAATCTGTTGATTCTAATTAATTATCCTAGCATATATGTTAATGTGATATTTTTTTATATTTTAGTTAAATTTTATGTCAAAACAAACATATTTATGCGTGTCCTGTTCTTAATTTGGATTAATCCACTTAATTCATGACCGATTATTTTATTGGGTCAAACACCAAATCAAGTTTAATAATAACCCTTTAGACTATTAAGTCCATCAACATGCTGGCCAATTCAAGTTTAGCAACTGCGTAATTGATGCCTGGACACAGAAGTCTCTTATGCTGAATTTGGGTTCCTTGGGCGTAATCTTAGTCACAAGCAAATGGCAATAAGGCCTCGTAGGCCCATAATTTGGAGCAGCCATAAATAGAAACTTATGGTTCAAACATTACTATATACATATATGAAATAGGATTTGTTTGTAAGACAATAGTTCTTATAATGCGAAGAAAAACATATCAAGAAGATATGTTTATATCTGTCTGTTGCCTTTTGGAAATGTCTGTGTTTGTCAAGAAAAACAGTCCAAGAAAAGGAAAAATAGAAATTACAACTTAATTTACAATCACTATGGTGATAAAACTGAAATGGTTAATTCATTGACAGAACAAACTTTCTGGTTTGAGGATTGAGCTTCAACGGCAACAAGTCGTCCAACAGAAAATGCTGGTCGTTTAGGGATAGTGAGTGTTATGGTATCACTTGCCGACATAACAAGTGTTGCACGTGTGCGACGTCGCGGCGATCTTCCTCCATACTCATGGTGTGCGTATCTATCTGGTAAATATGGGGAGACAAGGAATTCTTGTCTTTTTATCAGTGGAAAAAATAGAATGGGAGTCGCCACCTAGTATTTTGGTCACTAGGAATCCTAACTGGTCTCAGAGATCGAGTACGGAGACTGGTTGCGTAAAGGGAAGGTATTAGCACCCCAAATATTCCCTACCTAAGCTAAGCTGCATTGTTTTATTGTCTAATAAAAATCTAAGGTCTTGTCATGTTTTTTAATTGTTGGTCCGTCTATGGTTCAAAAAAAGCCCTCCTCAGTAAGGAGATTCTTATCTTATGGGGCAAAGCCTAACCATTCTAATGTCTATAAAAGAAAACTACCTTTTTAATATCGGGAGTACGTTTTACGTATAAATTCATAATCCCTGATATTAAGAAAACAAAATAATTTTTTTGGAATTTTTGAAATATTAGCCAAGTTATCGTGACTTTAATAAATTGGTTATTAAAGCCAAAATGCATGCTAAAACATTTTTTTTTTGAAGTTTTCTTTGTTGGATGAAAACAAAAATATTTTTTTCAATGTTTTTGATGAAAACCGGGTATTTTAATACCGGATTTGTATCTTTACGGTATAAAAATACATACCGATATTAATCAACATGGCGTAGAAAAATACGCGGGAAAATCACAATTTTTTCCAAAAATGATTTTTTGAATATATATTTTTTTTAGACTGGGCCGACCCGGCCCAATAAAGAGGCTGAGCTGAAATCAACCCAAAATGAAATTGGGCCAGGACCGGCCCAAAAGAGAACCTTGTTGTGGCTGGACTCAACCCAGCCGCGTGGGCTGGGCTGATGTTCCAGCCCGAAAAACAAATAGCGGGTTACTGTGCATGCAGAATGTGAGCACAATAACCCGTTATATATAATTAGCTGGTTAATGTGCGCAGCACAGTAACCAGCTAAATAAGCACAGTAACCGGCTAATTATTTTCCACTGTGCTGTAGAACGTGAATTGCTCACGTTCTGCATGCAAATGGTGAACACAGCAGAGGAGCCAGAAAAGGGGAGGAGATTACCTAGAGTGAGGGAGCGTGGTGGTTGGGCCGACGGTGTCTCGTGGTGGCCGTTCTCGGTGAGTGGCAGCAGGCGGTGATTCTTCTACGGTTGTTCTTCTTCCCTTGGTGCAGAGACACAGTGGTCGTGCTGGAGGAGTAGACGATGGCTTCGCTTATGAAGAGGGTGGTCTCCCTTCCTCTGCGCTTTGCTTCCTCTCTGTTTATGCTCTCTCTCTTTTTCTTTCTCCTTCTCTGTTTTGTTTTGGTTTCTCCTCTGTTGCTGCTGGTGGTAGCGCTGATGGTGGCGTAATGACAGTGCTGGATAGTGGTGGCCGAAGGCCACGGTGGAGAGAGAGGAGCAGCTGTTGGGAACCCAAAAATGATGATTTTGTTTTCTAACTTTGGACCTGAAAATCCCCCCTGTTTCTGCTTCGTTCCCTCTCTTTTTTTGTTTTTCTTCTCTTCTATCTAGCCTCTATTTTCTATTCCTTTCTCCCTTCTCTCGTCTTGCTTCCCTCTCTGTCACTGCCCTTCTCTCCTTCTCTAAAATTTTGCCCCCTAGTTTCCTTTTTCCTTTTCCTCCTCCAACCCTTTTCGTGTCGCTCGCTCCCCTGTATTTATAGGTAGTCGAGGAGAGGTTCACCATACCTTGTACAAGCATAGGGCATAGTGGCCGGGGCATGGGTCTTCTACTTTTCATCATGGTGGGGGGCATGGGTAGTGCCGGGATTCTCGAGCAAGTGGGGTGGAGAGAGAGAGTGACGAGCGGGAAAAATCAAAACTTCCTCTTCCCTGCCTCTGCATGCACAGGGAAGAAGAACATTGACACGACCAAAAGATTGATGTCTTCTCCCAAGTGCAGGAGTGTCGAAGTAATAAATAATCTAGCAAGACCGGGGTCGAACCACAGGGAGGTTAATTGTATAAATTATAAATAACAACAACAACAACAACAACAACAAGAAGTTAAAGAGAGCTTTGAGATGTGATATTGATGTAAGGATTAAACAAGGATAAAATAGTTGTCAAGGTTAGAGGATCCACTAATGGTATTTCAAACAAGTATAGTATAAAATCTTTTTATTACTCAATTGGAAACCATACACAAAGGAGGTTCCAATCGGATTATAAATTGTTAACATGATTACATTAGTTATCTTATTCGAATAATGCTAATACATGTAAATGTTGTCAGACATTCATGATTATAACTTATGTTAACAACAAATCAAGTTCCTTTCATAGCACAGGTGTCGGTTATACCATACAGTTGGGCTATAAAAGTGCCAAGTATTTGTTGTACCAAGGGTTATACAACATAAATCTAGATTAACCATTTAACAAGCAAAGTATTAAAAGTGAACAAGATAACAAATATAAAACATGTTAGTATCAAACATTAAGGTTCATGTTGAGTTTATATTATACTTATTCTTACACCATTAGTGTACCCTTTTCACCTTGACATGATAAACTTAGCTAAACATAATGAAAGAGAGAAACATAAATAAACATAAATAAACATAAATAAACAAGATAACAAATATAAAACATGTTAGTATCAAACATTAAGGTTCATATTGAGTTTATATTATACTTATTTTTACACCATTAGTGTACCATTTTCACCTTGACATGATAAACTTAGCTAAACATAATGAAAGAGAGAAACATAAATAAACAAGGAAAGGAAATGAAAAGCATAAGTAAGAGATTAATATAAGCAAAACTTAAGCATTACAAAATATAAAGAGAGAGCAAGAGCATGATCTTGATCTGAAAACCAAGATGCCTAAATACATGGCAAATACCATAAAGGAAAGGTATCTTATATTATTAGATATGTTATTATAAAACATGCTTTAGTTAAGGAGTTATTGATACTTCAAGTGCAAAATGATGATATAAAACCTTGATAAAAATGCACTTTCAAGTACTAATCAAACATGCACAGTGCCGTTTAAAACGACACCGTGTCTTGCTTTTTTTTTTTAGAAAATGGAATGTAATTAGGAAGAACCCAAAAATAGGTTATTACAACAAGCACAAATGACATTGTGGGTCTATTTGTTGGATCCTCTTGCACACAGAGCAGCCCAATGTGGATGCATCTCAGCACCTCAGTTGCCACACTTGATTTTAAGGGAATATGAGCCGCATAATATCCAGAAATTCAACCCCAGTTCTCTTTCTTTATTATTTTTTTTTTTGTTGGATCACTACCCAGAAATTAAGCTTCACGAAAAGGTATACGAAACAAAATGAAAGAAGATGAAGTAATTTGACTGGAAAAAATTAAGGGGAGATCAAAAGGTCTCTATTATTGATCAGGTAAAACCATCAGATCATTATTATTTGAACAAGAGGTAACCTGCATGAATGCACCAACTACAGATAGTCAACATAGAACCTCATGTGCCCGGTGTTTTACACCCAGATAAAGATCAAAACTTGATTGAGGGAGGGGGGTGTTTGATCATTCTAATGTGCATTAAACGACTTTTAAGAGTTAAAATAGCTGTCACGAAAGAAAATGTCCGTGTGAATCACATAACATTATAAGTAAATCTAAAAGACATGGAAAAAACATTGTCGATGGTCCACTATTCCATAGAACTTTTTATCCTCGTTCTCACACTACCAGCAGCTTTCTTGTTGATTACAGTAGCTACTAGACAACCACGACCACATAGGAAGGTCGATCCCTAATCTCAAGCAATTTGTTCTTGACAAATTAATAAAATGTTGGTAAAATTTAGGGCAAAATGTTTATTTTTGTGTGTATATTTTTTTGGATTGATTGGACATTGTTCATTTGGATTATTGTGTGTTTTGAATTGAGATGATTTGATAATTTTGTAGTGAATTGTGAGTTTATCCTTAGATTTATGATTGTTAATTGAACATTAACTTTTGATTCATGGATTATGCTTGGGTTTATGTTGATTTGTTTGAATTAGTATAAGATTTAAATCTAGTTCATGAAATTAATAAGATTTGTGTTGATTTTTGTTGTTGTTTGATTTTGAGTTGATGAATGATGAATTTATAGTATGTTTTGAGTTGATATCTTTATTAAAATAGTCAATATTACAACATAGTAGTACAACACATTCATAATTAGATTAGAGCAGAGTCCCTGAATTGGAAATTAAACAACTTGATTCAAAGCATCTATGGTGACAAGCCAAAACAGTAGGATTGTGCACTTGCGCTAGTAGAATTTGTAAATAATAGAGCTAAGCACAATATAATAATTTATCACCTTTCAAAATGATGTATTTGTAATGTCACATGCATGTGCTGGATTTTATATCAGTTTAAGGTAAAAAATATTGAAAAACAATGCTAAATATAAGGAAGTTACTGATGGATATCGCCATGCTAAACTATTCAAGAAAGGGGATAAGGTGATGGTGTTATTATGAAAAGAAATATTCCAAGTGGGATTGTATAGTAAGCTGCATTAGAAGAAATATGATCCTTACATCATAATAATTAATGACAATACTTATATTATCAATATGCCATATAATATATGTATTTCTAGGACCTCCAATGTTCTCATATTTATCTTTATTAAGATGACAAAACATTATATCTAGAAGTTGGGGTTAATTAGAGGTCAAGTCTTTTATAAGTAAAGTGGAATGACTTATAGCATGTATACATTTATGGACAAAATAAATAAGGCAAACCCAACTAAAAAGCTTAGACACCCCAAATGCGTAGCTTGACAAAAACAATTGTAACTCTTAGGCTCAATTATTTTTTATAAATGGTTCTATAGGGCTACTTTTATAGGAAGGTCAGTTGCTATGACCATAGTTATCAAATCCAGCTCGGGGGTTAACCCGGTCAAGGGGTTGGGTCCCGGGTTTCAGGAGTCAATCCGTGTCAACTCGAGTCAACCCAGATCAACCAGAAAAAATTATAAAAAATATTTAAAGTTTTAATATTTCATATGAAAAAATTAAGAAAACATCCATGTAAATATAGGCTATACATGTTGTAAATAATAAAGTTTAAAAGAATATTTTAAAAAGTTTTTAATCTAATATTGAAAAGATATTATGTTATCATTTTAAGTTGAAATATTTAAATCAAAAAAGTTTTTCTATCCCATATTGAAAAAATATAACTTTTTCCTTGTGAATATAGAGTATATATATGAAAGGATTTCAAATCCTACATTGAAAAAATAACTTTTTTTCTTGGGAACATAGAGTATATATATGAAAGGGCTTCCACATTGAAAAGATATTATGTTATCCTTTTAAGTTGAAGTATTTAAACCAAAACGTTTTTTTATCCCACATTGAAAAAATATAACTTTTTTTCTTGTGAACATAGAGTATATATACGAAAGGGTTTCAAATCCCACATTGAAAAAAATAACTTTTTTCTTATGAACATAGAGTACATATACTAAAGGGTTTCAAATCCCACATAAAATAATTTTTTTCTTGGGAACATAGAGTACATATACTAAAGGGTTTCAAATCCCACATTGAAAAAACATAACTTTTTTCTTGTGAACATAGAGTATATATACAAAAAGATTTCAAATTCCACATTGAAAAAATAAAATATTTTTCTAATATTTATATAGTGAAATTTAAAAGGTGTTAATAACCAACTAAAAAAATATGAAAAAAAGGGGTATAGGAGAAAAACCACATTTGAAAAAAAAAATCTGGTCTCGTCCGGGTTCGGCCTAGTAGCCCGGGTCATGGGTCGACCGGGTTTTGCCGGATTGCGCCGACTGGTCTTTTAACAAACTTGGACCGGTCCAGCCACTAGGTCCCGAGTCGACTCGCCAGGCCGGTCCGGGTTTGATAACAGTGGCTATGACTAGTTGATGTTCATAAGGCCTTTAAATTATGCCTAGAAGATATTTTTGTTGTTTTAATTATTTTTCTAGTTAGTTTTGGATTTTAATTACATTTCCTACTTAGGTTTGGATTCTTTTAGTTTGGTTAAATAGATGATGTGTTATTTTTTAATAAAGAATATAATTGATGTATTAGTTTTATCATTATATTATTGAATTACTATTTTTTTTCAGAAAATATCATAATTTCTTCCCCTTATTTCCTTGTAGTTGAAGGTTATAATCTAATAACCCTAGCTTTTTTTTAATCCATAATTATAACTTGCATCAAGTTTATCTTTATAGTCTTATTTTACTATACTATGACATGATTATCGTGATCAGAAACTGAAAAAAATAAAATGATGATAATAAAAAAATTACTTGGAATAATTTATTTATGACCCATTATTATTGATTAGAGAGCTGGTTAAAAATCTTGATTAATAAATTAATTATTATATTAGAAAAAAAAACGTTTTGGATGCAAATTATTATGCTCATAATTTGGCAAATTAATCAATATCCGATCCATGTCAAATGAATTCACATTAAAAAGACAAAGAAAATTACATAATTTACGTAACTTTCACAAATCAAGTGAAATATACAAGGCATCTCTTATTTTTAGAAGTTGCCAAGATGGACCCATCTCGGCCAACAGCAACATCACAATTGGCATGCATCCGATGGCGCTTACTATCCCACGTGGACAGCTTAAATCGAATCATGGCCGTTACATCTAATCGAAAAACAACCGCTCCACGCGCACGATCTTTCCTAAATACCCTCCAACGGTCACTATTCACATCCAGGGTGGCCCCTTTCAACACCTTGGACAAAATAGTTGTGTTTTTGGGCTCTTGGTAAAATGAGTCCACTAAGGGTGTAGACCCAATTTCTCGATCTCTATAGTAAACAAAGGCTTCCACCGAATCATAATAATACCCAACTGCTCGGTTTGCGTTCCGGGCTGTGACATTGAAACTTATCTCAGCATTTTCGAACCCGTCAGGTTGATCCAAACCCGGAATAAAAAAATTCGAGATAAGGATCCGAGGACGATGTGGGCGTAAACTGAGCCATGTTATGAATACAGCAATACCACCAACGAATAGAAGGGTTAAAAATATGCCACATATAATCTTGGAGATCCGAGTAGTAAGGCTGTCGCGGACTCGATTAACATAGTAGCTGGCGGAATGGCGGCGTTTGATGGGTTTGGGTTCCCGTTGATGGTGAGTGGGTAACTGTTGGGAGGTGGACATATTCACTTGGCAAGAAAACGAAGGGGGTTTCGAAAGAATTTTGATGGATGGAAGTGTTTGAGGAGTTGGGTTTTGTAGCTTAGCTAGGAATGTTGAAATGGAAGTAAAGGAATGTAAGTATTTGTCTTCGGGAAGGAAAGAATATATTCTTGTCATTGTTTGTTCCATTGGTTTTCGTTTTCTATGTTAATATTACATGTAATTGTAAGAGCTTTATTACTTGATCGTGTCATGTTAGTGCCTTAAAAGTTTGCTTTGCTAGGTGATAATTAATTTCGTGATGGATAAAAGTAAAATGGTAAAAATCTAAGAAGACTCCGAGATTACCAAGTATAAAACCAAAGAATCCCTTGGTTCAATATAAAAAAAAAAAGACAAGAAAGTAGTCGATATGTAGGCATTTGGGAGAAGTAATCATGTGGTTCAAGCAGATTTATTTGATAGTCCAAAGAGAGTACAAAATGTTGTGGCATAAACTAGTCTTTGGTTTTGTGCAAGAACAAGGTATAAAGGTTCCTCTCCAGGTCTTTTAAGGTATATGAAAGGATAGCTACAAAGGATACCTACGTATAGTATAAAGGTTCCCCTCCAGGTCATGCCAGGCATATAGTGTATGAAAAGGATAACTACATACGCAGTCCTCCAACTTTTTCTAGTTGAATTGCTTCCATTGAGGTATCTCTCACTTTAAAAATTTCTAACAAAATTATTAGAAAATAATATAAATCATATTCTGTGATCTCACCTAACAGTTTAAGCTATTGGGTTGAGTTGATTCTTTAACAAAAATATCATACATTATTTGACCGATGCTCTTTTTATAGTATTTTGACATTAGCTACATTGTAATATTAAATTATTTTAAGGAAAAAATAAAGTTTAGTTTTCTTACAAGCATTAAAAAAAACTGCAATTTTAAGGTATTAATATATAGAAAATTAAAGTAGGAATATTACTAAAATGAATTAGAAATAGGTACTTGTACTAAAACTATAGAGGAATGAAAATGAAAGAGAATAACTTGAGCTTGGATGGGTGATTTCTAAATGGGATATAAATTTTTTTTGTTCATATTTTCAAATTAACTTGCATGCTGAATGAAACTTCGGAGCAACTTGTATATCAAAGGAAACGAAAATGTCTTTTCCAAGTGAAAAAAAAGGGTAAAAATCTTTAGCACAATGAGCTTTGCGCCCTTCCATATTCCCATGAAAAGTGAAACGGTTCAATTTTAACCTCTCCAAGTGGAATCATAAACCCTGAGTCATAATGGCCGCTAGATGGGCATATAGCCCAATGAGTACTTGTATAATGATCGATCTTGTTTTGGGATATGTGATTTGTACCGAACATCTCCCACTATAAATCTTAAATGTTAATTATTTAACCATCGTGATGTCCTAGATTGTTGCTTTTCTAGTGTGTGTATTATTATTAAATAATCTTGCGAATGTTTTTATGAGAATAGTAAAACATTTCTTTGAAGAATTAATGGTGGAAATGTGGAATTTTATAAGGGAAAAAAGAAGAAGAAATGTTTATTCTATTTTATCCTTACAACTCAAAATCACACGTACGCTATTATATAATTGAGTATTTTAAAATTATTAAACTCACTCTACTTAGCTAAAGATTTAAATCATGGATTGGATATGTTTGTCACAAGTAGATATCAAGACAAAATAAGTGTGAGATAAATAAGAATATAAAAAATAAATTGTAATCTAGTTTTCTAATAACTAGAAATTAATTAATTTTAAGTGATTCTTTAGAGATTTTCGATAAGAATTTCTTTGGAAACTTGGTTTAAATCACGTTTCTTTAAAATTTAATTTAAAAAAAATTAATTTTTTTATATTTTCAGGTCGTTTTGATATACTAATATTAAAAATAATTTTTTTTCTTTAATATTTTAAACTGTAACCATTATCATATTTTTAAATATAAATAAATATAAATATAGTACTCATCCATGCGGTTCACTTTTTCCTTTTGTTTATTTTATTCAGGATTGTGGAGTTCTTAGTCGGTGCATAATAAGTAAAGTAACAAAATAGCTAACTGCTTTGATTTAGGCATTATCTTTTTCTATTGTCCATTGACTTAATTTATAATTATTACCTGCCCCGGTATCTTTGCCATGTTTCACACGCTCTTCTTAAGAGAACCTAGGGCTGGACTTGTACAAGCCTATTAAATATTTGATTAAGAACATGCAAAGCCAAATCATATATGTTTTTCTGTTGAATCTGGACTGGTGGAGAAGGATATCATACCAAATCATTGCATTAATTATTGATCGAAATTACCCTTGGTTCAGATAATGCCCTCCATGTTTCTAAGAACATGCAGAAAACTTTATTTTATTGAATTGGGTATTTTTAAGCAATTCCCTCCAAGTAGTGTTTCTCGGAGAAATTTAATTTCCCTGAACTTTTATTAGATTCGGATTGAAGATGATAAGAACAACTTCTTTATAAGCCAACAATGAAAAGCTATTTTTTTCATCTATTCCTCGCTATCTATTTTAATATTTCAAGTGACATAAATTGGACCCCGGAGATTAGTTACACCGTACAAAAAGCTACATGTGATGTTGAATGACTGGCATTTGATGCTAACGGGACAGCTACAGTAGATTCAGAGATCCAAATTAGAATATCAAAACATGTTTCAGTGGTTAGGTTGGAGATAAATGAATTGGATCGACGCTTCGAAGATGTTAACAGCCTAACTAGTTAAAGTAGGGATCGAGTTTATGGTTTTAAATTTTCATGAACCAAAATAGGCATGGTCCCATCTGAATTGGAATCTTAACTACTGCCCAGTACTGCCAAGGTGAAAACCTGTAAGTGAGGATCACTTGTAACCAGGCGTAGTTTGTCACACCATTTGACTATGTCATGCACACTTGCCCAATGTACCCGTAGTTCGCCCATTGATTGCTATTTATAAAATTAATAGATATAGATTAAAATTGATTGACTAGTTGATGTAGTGGATTATAATATTATTACTTGTTATATGAAAAAAAAAAAACAATATGATCGTTTAATTCAATGACCTAAGTGATCTAGAGTTGTTTTATGTCATGTCAATTTTGAAATCTAATTTGTAAAAACTATATAGAATAATTAAAGTATTATTCTATAGTTCAATTGTTTTTATACTTATCATGAATTTACATTACAAACTTTGTTGTGCGTGTAACAATTTAGAATCAATCACATAATTTAGTTTATTTTACATTAAAATATAAATTATTATACGGGCAACAAAGTTTAGGATATAAATTATAATTTTTAAAAATATATAAAAAATAAATATAAAGTTAATTAACTTATAGGATGGCCAGGATGATTTTCCCAAATTAAATCCCACAGTAATATTGCTTACAAAAAATTAATTCTAGTGCTAATAACGTCATGATGTAAAGAGTGTAATACTTCATATTAGATGTACAGTCAACTTGTTTTGCAAGTCCATTTTGTGCTCCAAAAGAGGATAAAAACAGTTGTTATCACCCATAGAAATTGGTAGCCCATAATTAATTTTTCGTTTCCTGTTCTCACACATGGAATTCACTTGAGAAGGCGAGCAAGTCAACTAATTTAACTAGAACTTTGCTCGAATTGCCAGGCCAGTATTGAGATTTAACCCATGCAGAAAGGTAAACAAAAAAAAAATAATATGAAAAACACCAAAGTTACTATTTAGTGGTATTTGAACCACTTTTTATTATTGATGGAGTAATGTAACGGATTTCCACACTTTAAACAATTAAGCAAATCTTCAAGGAAAAAAGAAAAGAATTATTAAAAAGGGACGTGCAAGCCATACAAATCTTTCCATGCAAAAAATAAAAATAAAAGTTTATTCCATAATGACACTAAACTTTAACTAGTTAACCTTGCTGCAAACCTTCCTGATTTCACCAGCTTTACCGGTTAGAACTTCAACCCTGCCCATATTTATCATGGAAACACCGAAGTCTTTGAAGAATGTAGATCTATGGGTCGCAGCAGATTGAAGTTTAACATAAGCTTTTGTCTCACTGTTGTCAAGGAGAGCTGCATCAGACTGGAAAAGTCCCCTTCTTTTAGCTACGAGTGCATAATAGCTGTTATCGAATGTCCTCACACTTCCAGGATCCATCTCTACTAGCGTAGTTTGATCTCCTACCTTGCATTTATTCTTCAGTTTTTCTATGTATTCTGAGTCCAATGTGGGATCGGTGCCATCCTTTCCGGTGGAGTTGTAAAGCCGAGAGCTGAATGAAGAGCAATGAGAAGTGCCAATGGTGTGCCCACCTTTGTGCCAGAACAGAATAATTAGGATTTACTTCAGTACAATTTCTTTTTACAAGACTCTCTACAAAGAACCTGAAGTGAAATGCTTAAGTACCTGAAAGCACTACAAGGTCCTTCACGCTTAGACCCTTCGAACGAAACATTGATATCAATTGAGAAATGTTTGCAAAAAATGGTGGCAGGTTTGTCAAGGGCTCTGAAAAATTGGACACCCTTCCATCCCTTCTTCCAGTTTCAACCTCCCAGAAAGGTCCCATAGTCTGATAGGATAAATTATTATTAATTAAAACCATTCTGTTCCTTAAGATTTTTCTTTCAAAAGAAATATATAATTAACTTGAAAGAAATTTCTTACCGCAACCGTGACATCCCTAGCCACAATGGCCAAGATGTCCGCACAGGAAACTACTCCAGGACACTCCTTTTCTAATGCAGTCTTGACTCTGTCAATAACTTGATATCCTCTGAGGCTTAAATTTGGAGGTGAATCCTTTTCAGCTTGGCCAGTACTAGAGTTCAAAAGCACTGAGCCTTCACAACCCTGTAGAAATATATAATTAGCTAGTCATCATAAGCATTGTACATGAATTCAAGCAAAAATAAAAAAAAAGAGCTCAAAACTGTTTCAGGATTTTCAAATGATCAGAGATGGATTAAAGGCTCACATACCCTAACAAAGCAGTCATGAAAGTGCATCCTCAACAAAGGACCACTAAGGCTAGGAGCTACTTTCATCACTTGATCCATAACCTCTTTCACAATAGCCTCAGCTTTCGGACATGTATCCTTGTAAAACCCTACCTTCAATTGCGCATTTGCTGAGTTAAAGACAAATACCAAGAAAATGATTTGAAGAAAGATTAGACATGGGGAAAGCTTTGAACTAGCCATGTCAAGGTGACAATGTCAATGTTTTGAACCTTGATTTCTTTGTGAGAACTCAATGAAACATGCCAACTCTTTTATACTAGCCTCGACATACTGTTTATATCATGGGAAAAGCTGTCATTACAAGATGTTTGATCTGCTATTCCCTTCAGAAAGTTAATTAATAATATGGTTTGCTTTTGTTATTTAAATTATGTGGTGGTGCATAATCATATCCTAATTTTCTGTTGACTTAATTATTATAAGATTATGATGGCTCCATTTTCATAATATAAAGATGAAGCTGCAGGTAATGATCTGTGACAGCACAGTAGAGTAGGAATGCTTCATGTGATCGCTCATTGGATCCAAATTATAAAACAAAGTAACTAAGCTATACACAATCAAATTTGAGCAATTCAAGGGGATGAAGGAATAGTTGACCGTAAGGCAGGCGGTAAGATGTCCATTCTACCACTCAATTATTAGCTAGCTGAATTGAAACTTTAACTTGCTTGATAAAAATGAACATATAATTGAATTTAAAAAATCTCAATTGGTTGTCGACACCATGGCTGCTTCTCTCAATGCCACTTGGACTAATTAAGATTCTAACAAAGTCAGATGTCTAGTGATCACAACGTCAGACATGGTGGTCATCATGCTAACAAACTGCTGAATAAATTTTGAAGTTAAGACATTTTCACCTGGTAATAAGCTTAAATTCCAAGTTTGTCTTTAATTAGGATAGAAATAAATAGAAGATGGTGAAATCCTTTCTTATCATTTTTTTTTTATCATGATGCCCTGCAGCATGCCAAGGAGTTTGTGTGATGAGAAAGCACCTCAGCAAATATTCTACTTCTGATCATATATAGAAATCAACTTGTATATATCATAATGGTCTTGGCTTGCAATAATATTGATCCACAAAATTTTTTAATTTAAGGAAATTATTGATCTAATGTTATTAATTTAAACTTTCATATCAAAGTTATATTAAAAAATAATATAAATTATTTTCAATATCTCATTCAATAATTTAAATCTTTTAATTGTATATAGTATTTTTTTCAAGTAATCTTGAAAAATCAAAATTATTAATGTGATTTAGAATTGAAATAGTTCAGACTAAGAGTGTATTTTCTTCTACTTTTATGTTTGTTGTAGAGTACAACTCTCTAAAATAAATAAATAAATAAATAAACAACAAATTCATACTTTTGCTACTATAAAATAAAAACAACATATATAGGCGTCTAATCTCTAAACTTCTTTCTTATAATAAGTGAGACCACGTCTACATGATGAGATAGCCATTTTTGAAAGCCACCATACAGAGAATTGCTATTAATAGCTTGCTAGTTTGGTGGTGGGTTCATTAATGGAGCATTTAAATTAATCCAACTTGAAGATTATATTCTTTAAGTCTCGTACTTACTCACGTTTGTAGATATTCATTTATATGATTTTAAAACATAACCCAAATTGTTTAGAATTTTAGATTCTCTTAGTTGCTTGAACCATGTTCCATCCATCTACCCCATATATTGTATGCATTTAATTAAGATCGTCTTGCGTATATGTTGTCTGTTAATATAAATATTTTCAGAACTTTGAGCTATTTACTTTTAATTTAATTTTTAGAGAGGTTAAAAATTAGATATTGAAAAATCAGGAATCTCTCTCACACACACCAAAAACACTGTCCACCACACACGCATTGGAAATAAGAACAAAGAACAAAAAATTGACTCTCTTTTCTATCTTAAAAAAACTGATCACGCCCAGCAAACCCAAGGGAACTAGACCTCGATCACCCATTTCCCCCTCAGCTATAGTGATTTCTCTCTGCATCAGCATCATTGGTTCCACTGTGATTAGCTTCACCAGCACCTCTGCATCAGCATCGTTGATTCCAATGTGATCGGCTTCATCAGCAGCTCCCTCCCTATCGGTGCAACAACAGCAGCACTGGCTTCAGTACCAGCCATCAACAACAAAGTCCAGTAGCTCCTCTGCATTCCAAGGCCAGCAACGTGAGCAGGAGCAGCAACTTTCTCATCAACCGTGCAATAGCAGCACCTCAGGCCGACTGCTCCTCCTCCACCAGCTACTTCCTGCACAACAAACTCAAAGTTCCAGCAACAACAACCACCACACTCGACAGCAGCAGAGCCAGTCGCAGCCTCCACCGTGATCCTCCAGTTCCAGCATTTCGTCTTCTCCTGTTCCAGCTACTCAGCAACGTGAACGCCAGTGACAACGTCCAGCCTCTCCACGCTGGCAGCTCCTCCACACCAGCAACAACATTGCACCAGCAGTGACCTCTTGACAGACCGTCCTCCTTCAGCAACTGCAAAGGTGGTTCTTCCCGGTTACTGTAAAGATATCAACGGCTCTACGTCTGTCAAGTGTCAAAAGATTAGAGATTAATATTGTTAGAATGCTGTTAGTATTGTTTGTTAGTTAAGTGAATCTGTTAGCATTATTTCAGTGCAAAAAAAAAAAAAAAAAGTAAATACCGTGTAGTATCTTTCTAATACTGCATATATAAACTGAGAATTAGTGATGTGAACATTTAAGCAAAAGCAAATAATAAAACAGTGCTAGAATTCGTCTTCTTCTTCTCTGTATAACAGATTCATTCTCTGTTCTTCTTCCTTTCTACTCTCTGCTCTTTCTTCATTTCTGTTTCATTTCTATATAAATATTACTGTCTATCAGTTACAGCAGCATTAGAGTTTCATCATCCCAGGCGCAGCAACATCAGCTTGCTCCAGCAGTGGCGCAGTCGCCAGCACCGCAGCGTGCATCTTCTCTGAATATATAGCAGTGTCAGCCGCAAGCTCTTAATTATTCCTCCACCAGCAAGCTATCAACCCCAAGCATAGTAACTTCTTCTCCCCCTTCCTCCCTCATAAAACTAAAGGCACTAGGGTCCTGTGCATGAAAATACACAGAGAATTAATTAATTACTTGTTGGCAATGACTCTTACCAGCAATCTTCAAGAGGTCACTGATGGTGTTTTTTTTAAAAAAAGTGGTTAGATCCAACTCACTGAGTCGTGCTAGTGTTAAAAAAATATGATTGGATATATTTTAGCTCAACCCACACAATTGAGGTTAGATCCAACTCCAATAAAAAAATAAATGCAAGCTGTTGGGCTGTTTGTAGACCAAACCATTGAGTTTGGGCCTCGAGCCCTAACTTTTTAGTTTTATTGATTTTTATTTTAATGTCTTGAGAGAGAAACAAGCCGTAAATAATTTTTTAAAAAATCTAAAAAGATCATTAATATTTTTTAAAATTATTTGTAAGTCCTTGCAATTTTTTAAAAATATTTTATTTAATATTGGGGTTGTAGATTTATACTGTAAGATGTTGATTCAATATCAAATATATATGTTTTTCATTAAAAATTTCAGAAAATCATAAAAATAAAACTCTCTTATAAAAAAGATACAATATATTTTTTATTTGTTTGCATATGACAAAATCTCACAAAAATAAAAAAAATCATGTTTTTGCTAAAAAAATATATAAAAAAACATATATGTTGTGTTTTAGAATTTTCTACAAAATACATATTTACATGCATTTTGCATTTAATAACTAATTTATTGAATCCATGAGAATTTGATTAATATTTCAATAACTCATAAAATGTTAATTAATTAGAATTAATAGTCAATATTTGAGTATAAACATTGAACGTATAAGTAAGTTAATATTTAAATATTAGGAATCGACTAGAAAATTTATAAAATTATTATGAATATTCATCAATTTAATTAAGAGTATTTTTTACCACAACACACGAGTTATGGAAAATCATTCCGTCTTCCAGGATAAGTGAACCTTGTCATGGCACCTACATGGATTAGTTCCATAAGAATTCATGTGGGTATACAAACTCATAAATAATTTTTTTTTAAAAAAAAAAACTAGATTTATTCACATGAATAAATTCTCATCGTAAGCTATAGATAGATCACCGGTTAAGAATTCATAAAAAAACCACACAATGAAGTTTACTTTAGGTAGGGTGCATTAGAAATGTTAATATCTTCCTTAACCACAAACAGTCTTTTATCCTTAAAATCTTTGATAAAACTAGTATACTCAGGTTTTTTAGTGATCTTTAAACTAAACAACTAGACAATAGATATCACAAGTACTGCTGTATCACAAAGGAAAATGTATTATTATTTTTTATTACTTGTATTGAATCCGGTAAGTGATTTCTGAAGGCTTATATATGATAGAGGTTGATAATGTGATAAGATTGGGAGTTTTAGTTGCTCAGCGTGATGATGTTCTGGCTTCTGTCAACTTATATTATCAAGTGAGGCTAGTTACATTTTCTGATTTTCCAACTGGCGAAGTCAAATTCCTCTAAGCAATGGTTCTAATGGAAATGAAGGTTGAAACTTTGTAATTGAAATTTCTTCCTTTCAATTGAAGGAAAAATTAACAAAGTCATTTATTTCTTCCTAATCATATCTTATATTCATGCTCCTTGCTAGCTCAGTTCTGATTGTTGTGGTGTTGCCACATATATTTGCATGAGCAGGTGTATATATTCCTGTATGGTTTCACAAGGGTTCCCGGCCCTTCCTCAACCATCACCATCATCTCTGCTTGTACTTGTTGGACCCGGGACAGGTTGTGTTCCTTTTCATGGATTTGTAGAGGAAAGAGCCATGCAAGATGTGTCTGGCTCAGCTGCTCCTATTTGGAATTTTTTTTTTGTTGTCGAAATGAGGAGAATGACTTTTTGTACAGAGATTTTTTGTTGTCTCATGCACAGAACGGGGGGCCACTTTGCATAGCAAGGGGTGGAAGGTTTTATGTAGCCTTCTCAAGAGATCAACTACAAAACGTTTATGTGCAGCATCAGCTGAGGAAACAGAGCCAGACGGTTTGGGATTTGCTATTGAAAGGCGCTTGCATATCTGTTGCAAGTTCGGCAACCAAAATGCCCTCAGATGTAATGTCAGCCATGGTGGAAATTATATCCGAAGAGGCTGGATTTTCAAGGGAAACTGCTGTTTTGCAGCTTAGGAGATTGGAAAAGGTTGGTAGATACTATGTTGAAGCATGGTCCTGATCTCTGCTGGGTTCTTGCATTATGGGACAATTCCATTGGAGGGAAGAAAAACTAGCTTCTAGCTTGTTGTAAAGGTACGGGAACTTCAAAATTGATTGACAATTGCGCAATTTATATGCTGTTTGATTTAGTAACAATAACAGGAATACAGTGTATGATCGTTAACATTAATGTATCTAGCAGCTTTGCTTCCCAGAAGAGATTTTTTTATTCCTTGTATTGTTATAACAATGGGATTTGAGATTGTCTTTCACGCTATTCTTCTCATGTACGATTATGCAAAGTGGTAGCAAGGTTTGTAAATCAAGTTTTCGCCTTCACCTCTCGAAACGGAACTCTGAGTTATAATATGATTCGGTGGGTGTTTGTTATTGTATTTAAAATTGTTTTCGGGTGTATTTTAAAAGTGTATTTAACTTCAAAAATATTACATGAATATTTTTTTAGTATTTTCTAATTATTTTGATATGTTGATATTAAAAATATATATATTTTTAAGTAAAAATTATTATTGAAAAACATTAAATTTGAAAACTATTATAAAACACTAAAAATATATATTAAATTTTAAAAAAAAACTAATAATTTTTAAATCAAAATATTTTTGAAAATCACAGTGCAAAAGCACAAAACCCTCTTATACACACTTGAAGTAAACCCTAACCCATGCGCATATCGAGGTCGCAAATGTGAATTAGATTTTGGCAAAAATAGGATCACAGGTCTATCTTTTTGCATTGAGAACTTGATATGATCCGAACTCGATATGATAAGAAACGTTTAGGTTGAGTCAACTTGGTTTACGAGAATTAATGATGCAATCATTATATTAAATTTTATGTTTTGAATTGAAAAACATAAACAATCCTCTCTCCTTTTTTTTTTTATTCGTCATTGAAGTTTGTATTCTCTCGTGCTATTTTTTCTTAAATTTCTAAGTATATTGATAAACAATCCTCTTTCATTTTCTTTTTCAATTCATTTCTATGAATCTAACATAATCTTATGAAACATATTAAAGTTTAACAAGTTAATATAAATTAATTCATATTATTTTTGTTTAGCTATTTTTTATAATAGATTTGTTTTTTCATCATTTAACATTAACTTAGTTGGAAATTGAGTTTATAATTTTTTTTATGAGGTTATCTTGTTATCATGATTCAAGTCGATCGTGAGTTTAATGGATTGACTCTATTTTTTTGTTATTTTTAATTGATTTTTTTAATTAATTAAGCTTTATAATTTTTATTAGTTTTTTATTTGGTTATTTTAATCTCATGATCCGAGTCACGACTTTGATAGGTTAACTAGGTTGACTTGATTTTTTTTAATTTATTTTTTTTCTCAATTGAACCCTTCAACAACTCAATCTTTTTTTTTTAGTTTTTATTTTCAACTTCATCATTTAATATTAGGTTGTTTGGGAAATGAGCTTTCTATTTTTTTTTCAATTTGCTTTATGTGGAGTTATCACAAGCTCATGGATTTTTTTAATTTCAACTTCCAATACCGGATCTATTGTAAATTTTGTTTTGTAATATTTTTTTATTTTTTATAAAGTTATCTCGGTTTTATAATCCAGATTACTTATTTAAAAAAGTTAGCTTGAGTTGATTTAAGTTGATTTATTTTTATTTAATTTTATCCTTTAAATAATATATTGATTGGAAATTGACATCATATTTTTTTAATGAATTTATCTCAATTTTATAATTAAAATTTAATAAATTAATTTTGATAATTTTTTTTATATATAAAAAAATTATCCACCCTGTATCGCAGCGCTCTGCGCGAGCCAATATCTATGTTTACACCATGTAATGTGTTTGTTCATTGCAGAAAAAAAATAATATTTTCAAAAAAAAATCTTGACAAACAAGTCATTTTATTAAATTTTGACTTTAAGAGCCCCGTCTCTGACATAGAAGCCTCCATATTGGTGTGTCACATCATTTCTTTCTTCTAACCTCTTCTTTCCTTTCAAAATAACTTTTCTTCGAAGGAAAAATTATCTTCTTGCACGTCAATTTAGGGCATACTTTTATTTTATTTTTAAGAAATTCAGCAATTTATAAAAACATATCACATAAGGACATTTTGGCTAGAAAAACATTCCAATCTAATATTTTTTTTTTTTTGGATTTGAGGAAACCCCACCCCTCAGAAAGCGCACTTTATGGGCCCAGATGAGCGAGTAAAATCCCGGCTGTCCCAGGCTCTTACAAGAGGTGCACGCCCTGACTCGAACTCGAGACCTGCTGTGCAGATCTCAAACCCTTTGCCATCACGCTACATCCATTGAAACCTTCCAATCTAATATGTTCTTAAAATATAACACTTGTGTTGGAAATTAATATTAATTTGTCACCTTCGATAACGTCTTGTGTCCTATTTTCTTTTTGTTTTTTTTTTGTTTTTGTCTCAAGCTCATGCTCATGCTCATTCAATTGAGATTCGGTATTTAGCTACCCAGTTGGCCTAATTTCTAATTCGAAATCTGGATGGATGAGTTACGGTTGGTTCAGATTTCATGGATGCCTCTACATGGAGAAGAAGATTTTCTTTCTTTCTGTCACACATAACAATCCACAGCTCTTCGTGAGCATTTTGGCCTTTCTTAGGATAAAAAAGCATTTGACTTCATCTTCCATTAATTTGTGTTCCTTTATCGCCATGGCAAAGGGTACTTAGGTGCATAGGCTGCCATACCCCAGCTAGCAAGCACGCTTGCACAAGTCTCTTGTTGGTTTCTCCTCCCAAGCAAAAGTCATATTGAAAAATGCATGCACATCTTTCCCATTCACTGTTTTTGGTGAATTTCGCTTTAAGCTTGCCACTTTACAGAATTCTTTTACGAAAAATTGAAGGGAAAAAAAAAACACACAACAATAAATCCCTAATTTGACTTTGTGACTGAGAATTCACGTTTAGTTTTACCTTTCACTTTATTTGAATATTATTTATATTAATGAGTTATAATTGGTTATGAAAATTACATGTAAATCAAAAAATGTCTTGGATTGGGTTTAATTTAATTACGAGAATAAATATTAATTACCTAGTTCAGATTATACTTTTTTTTTGATATATTGTTGTTAATATAAATGTAAATGTGTTAGTAAAAAAAATACAAAAAGAAGAAAAAAAATTAATTAATTCAAATTTACCTCGTATTTTATTAAAATTCTTTTTAAAAATTCATAATATATAATCCTGTATCATGGACCGAATAAAAAATCTAAAAATGTGTTACTTAATGTAGATTTTGATCTTATAAAATAATAACCCAATGATGGCTTTACATTGAGAGTTTTTAAAAAAATGGCTGAAGCAGACAAAATAAGGAGTAGCTGCACTTACAAAATAAATCAGTTTGGTAAACTGATTAAGGAAGGAAGTACAAATTAAAAAGTAGTTGATAATAGTTATTTCACCATGGCGGGATAATTTTTTTTTTGGCAAAAAAATATTATTCAATTTTTTTAAATATTTTTTTACAACAAAAATCCTAATTATAAATAAAAAAATCTATGCATATATTTAATTAAATAAATCGAGAATCATCTCAAGTTTATTTTTAACTTGGTAAAAAAATAGAATAATATTGCAATTGTCATATTAAAACACCATTTCCTTGATCTCCGTATAATAAGTTTTCAAAAAAAAATATGAAGAAAAAATAATTACGAAACAAATTATAAAAGAATTATAAAAAAAATAAAAGGAATGATATAAATAGATCAAGCGTAGAGTAATAAATATTTTAAAAAGTGTAAAGAATAAAAAATAATACTTTTTTCTAAAAAATATATATATAAAAAAAAAAGCTAAAAGAATATTAAAAAAACAAAGATAAGAAAAAAAAGTGATCAATATATAATGTAAAATGATAAAAATATGAAGTAAAAAATCAAAGAAATTTTTAATTTCTACATTAAAAAATCAATTTTTGGGTATATGTATAATAATAATAATAATAATAATAATAATATAGTGTACACCCACGCACGCTATAATTACTTGATGGAAATGGCTACCCAATGTCCAACCAACAACAACATTTAGATGCAACAAATATGATATGAAACTACCTTATGTTTATGCTTCTTGTTGTCGTGTTGTACTTCTGAGTGGAGGCTATAATGATTACCTGCATCCCTCTCCAGACTTTCTGTGCCTTGTGTATCACGTCACATGGAAAATAATGCAAAGGGAGGCTGCTCTGACTGTAACTCTAAGAGAATGTGAAGAGCTTGTGTCTATCGGCAATGATGACAACATCATTGGTAAGACATGATGGGATTTGCAACGACCCAAGTGTGGGCAACACATAGGATCATTACATGTGTCGGCATTATTATAATCTAATATTTAAACATTATATTTAAATCTGTATCTCAAATCTATTTACTCTTCGAACTCTTCAAATATGTAGAGGGAGTTTGGCATTGATGTTGAAAAATAATTTTTAAAAAATTTGATTTTTTTTGTTTTAAAGTAATATATTTTTGATGTTTTTAAATTATTTTGATGTGGTGATTTCAAAAATAATTTTTAAAAAATAAAAAAATATTATTAACACCTTTTTCTGAGTGAAAAAACACTTTGAAAAACAACCACAACCATATTTTCAAATACCCTCTTAAACATTATACATGTCAATTCTTATTTTTTCAGAAAAAAATAAATAAAACTTTGAAATGAGATCATTTCAAACTTTTTTTAATAAAGAATAAAGCTATAAAATAAAATTATTTTTATTTTATTTAATGAGCTCGTTTGGGCTAGGTTTTATATTAATAAATCACTAAATTAATCAATTAGTTAATTAGCCGCGTCTTATAATACGAGCTAAACAACACAAGTATATAATTTGAAAAATATTGATATATATATATATTTAGATTTTTTTTATGGTAAGTAGTCTTTTTTAGTTAACTTTATGTTAATTGATATAAAGTATTTTTTCTTAAATATTCTCAATGACAGATGATTTATATTAGTTTGGTATAATAAGAGAAGTTTAATATTTTTTTTAATACCCAAGGACAGGTCCAAAATTTAAAATAAGAAAGTCGATGAATAGATATTTAAAATCTTTCTACTTTATTTTTAAAAATTGCAATTTGAAAGGAGGCCACATATAATAATAATTGCACCAGCAAAGAATGAATATGGTTGGCTTGAAGTGAACTTAACGCCTGCTGCTTCCATCGAAAGGAAGCCACCCAGAAGTTCAAAGTAATCATGCTACAATACGGAAACCAACACAGACCAGGAAATGGGGAGATGTACATATGCTGGGAGCCCTCATAATTAACCACTTTCTTTGACTTTTTCCATGGCTAATTAACCATAACTCCTCCAGTTAATAATGGATATTATGTGGTTTTTTTTTATTTTAAAAATATTTAAATTTATTTTTATTTTAAATTAATATTTTTTATATTTTCGAATCATTTTAATGTCCTGAAGTCAATTTTGATAAATTTCCAAGCAAAAATTACTTTAAAAATTAATTGTTATTATATTTCTAAACATCCTTGTCATATCAACCTTCTTGGGATCTTGGAACTTATTTATGTTGATAAAATTAAAGTACTAAAAAAAGAGAATTAATTGAGTTTTTTCTTGAATGGAGGGATTCAAGAGTATCAAATATTTTTAAACTACTCCGATATTATTTTTCTAATTTTATGCAATAAATTAACTTGTTTTTAAGAGAATTTGGCTGGCTCAGACAAAGTTGCGATATGATTTTAGGTGAAAGAACTAAAATAAGAAATGTTTGATGAAATGATAAAGTAAATTGTTTTGAGACTAAATTGATCAGAATCAACTAATATGTTACAATGGAAATATACAGCATTTTCTTAGTATATACCAAGGTTATGGTAAGTCTGCTGGCCTCACACCTGTTACATTAGACTAAATTAATTTATAGTAGATTGGTACATATCAATATTGGATATTTCCCCTTGCTAGATAGATAATCTCATGATGGGAAACGAGAGAGGGGCGGGCATTGATTTGATTGACAGTATGTCTGTATTACTTAAGCTGTGATGTAGGTTTTTCGTTTCTTTCTTGAAGGAGCAGGCTACACCCTTTGGATACAGCCATGCATTGGATACTCTAGAGAACCAACCTGTTGTGCTATTGCGATTTGGCCTCAAGTGCCTGCATATCATCCCTCCTTTCATTTTGTTTTAGCGTAGCACTGTTTTGTTCTGTTTCATTTAATGCATATTCCCTTTGAATGGTGATAATTTCCAGAAAGAGGGGACCGAAAATTGAAAGAAGGAACAATTACAAAGGGGTAATTGACCTTCAGCTACCGAAAATTGAAAGAAGGAACAATTACAAAGGGGTAATTGACCTTCAGCTATGTGGTCACCTCGGTTATTGCTAGCCATGTTTATAGATGCTACTTCGTAAACGTAGACATTTTTATTATTATTATTTACGTGGGGTGTTTGGATTAGTTTACGCGCATCTCGACTAATCTCCATAAGATCTGAAGTTAACAACCAGGTAAAACTCCAGTGACCATCAATATTAGCAACTATAAAACTCGAATCTAAAACTACATGGAAAACAAACTTTTTAATTTTAAATTTTTATTATTAGATCACCTATTAGATAATTTTCAAGGTAGATTATTGGATCGGAAAGAAAGAGGAAAAAAAAACTAATCTAGCCCTGTAAAATAGTGCGGGTCCATACCTTGTAAATGGAAGAATTTGGTTAAAAAAACAAATATTGCTAGGATGCTTCCTTGACAAGCGACGCAGCTGCTTTGTCCAGTGTTAACAAGCCACTCGTTCAAAAAATGTTGTTTTCTTCACAGTTATCATACCCCGCCGTCCCAACAGTATTAAGCCACATGCCTTGTACTGTATTTTAAAATTTTTTGATTTTTTTAATTAATATTATTTGAATTTTTTTATTGTTTTGATATATTTATTTTAAAAATAAAAAATATATAAAAAATATTATTTTAATATATTTTTAAATAAAAATCATTTTAAAAAACACCTAGCATCTAAATCACAAACACAATCTAATTTAGATTAGATGTTAAAATTATATCACATTCACAAACACAATGTGATCTAATTTAGATTAGATGTTGAAAAAATTAACTTATTGGGTTAAAGGGATTTAGTACTTTTACAAAAAGTTTGTTTTTTATTAAAAAAATGTAATGTTAAATTAAAAAAAAAACCTCAAAATTATTTTATTAATTAGATAAACTTGAATTTATATAATCCGAATCTTGATTCGGGTCATGGGCATACAAGGTTTAATTACTTATTTTGTTGTCTTTCATTTAAATATATTAATTGCCGTCCGTATAAACAAATAGCATTGCAGCTTCTAATTGCTAGCTAGTGGAGTCTGCAATTCCAAAAGCAAGAAACTTTCCTATATATATATTTTTTTTAATTCTTTCTATCTTCAAATAAGTTTTTTTAATGCAATCGAATACAATATTGGTGTCAAAATTGGAGGTGGAGGTGTAACCTTATTATAAAATGTTCTGACCACCCTAAATAAAATAATGGATTGCCGATCAGGACATGTGCTGCCCATGTAAATACTTCTTGCTTGCTGATCAAATGTAAATGCTCATACTTACATGTAATAAATTTATTTTGACCTTTACCTATTTTTTAAAGAGAAAATAGAATTTGTAATTTGTTTATATATATATCCATGTTTTGACCCGACTAGTGCATAACTATCAGGGATGAATTTACTTAGGCGTGGTTCTAGCTCTCCTTTGAAAAATTTATAAATTAATCCCTCGTAAATTTATACTTAAAAAAACAATTATGGCATTTTTATGATATCCCCCTAAAAAGAAAAAAAATGCCCAAGAGATGAATAACGTGGGAGTCCATAGAACTCAACCCACATCATCAATGTCATGACATTGGTGTCCTTTGTTCTTCACCGCGAAGGAATTTAGATTAACATGATTGGTTAATTTCCATCAAAGACTGATCAATTGCATTGACTTAATTAATTAAATAATAATATAAATGTATAATTGTAATAAATTGTAAAAGGATGCACTTAATGCTTAATGGAGTTCTGCTTTGAAAGCTTAAGAACCTGAAATTGTCGATAATGCGATGGTCATTTTCGCCGCCAAGATTGCTGTTTGGTCACGCTTGCCTGATGTCCTATCCTGGCATTCAGGTTTAGCACGCAAGCGTTCATGTTGTGGCAAAGAATTTTCAATTATTTGCATCTTATAGTATCAAATTATTGGACCACCACTGGCGCTTATACATGGTTGTTCAAAATAATAATAATATAATACAAGAATTTTAAGACGCTCAATGTCATGGTTCCAACAGCTGTTGCAGTTTGTGTTGATATTTTAGATGTAACATCATTGATTTGAGAAAATATTTGACTTCTTTAAACAAAATATTGATAATAATGAATAAAAAGTTGAGTTTTCTTGTGGATGAGATATTATTACTAAAAAAACAAAAAAAAAACTAAGAGTTGTAAGTAATATTCTATGGACAAATATTCGGATTGCTACAGTTTAACAACGTTTTTATTTTACGTTCCCAGTTAAAGAAGTGCAAATTAGGGGTAGACTGCTTTTTTTTTTTCCGGAATTCAATTGGCATTATCATATATTAAATAAGGTAAATTGATTTTTTTATATTTTTGTTACGTAATAAAATTACTAATATTCCCTTTAAATGAATAAAAAATTTAGCTGGGGCGAGAGTGCTTTTGACTTTTCATTTTATAATTACTTAACTACCTTTAAAATTAGCAGTTGCGTTCACCTCACATGCCAACAAGTGTGATGAGCATATGCCTTTCGGTTGCGTTCACCTCACATGCTCATCTAGTGGTCAAACACCGTCTTCCACGGAAGTGTTAAGAGTGGCACACCAAGATCTTATCGATAAAGGGGCACATGTTGAAGACGGGTCGATGGTGTGGCTTCGATTAACTTTTTTCTTCTTTTTCTTTTTTTCTCTTTCTTTTCCTTAGTAAAATACAAGATATTTCTTTCATTTGTTTTTCGTATACAATTTATTTTTTATTCTTTTGATTACTACTTATTTTGTTTTTTGTTTTTTATTTATCTTTTACAGATCTTTTTTCTTCAATTCCTTCCCTCATCATTTGAATTCATTTAATTTTTATATAAAATCTAGTCCATATTCTTTTAATTACTATTTTTTTATTTTCTAATTGAATTTTGTTTTCAATTTCATCTCTTAATATTTGATTTCGATTTATTTTTATATCAGATTTAGTCTTTTTTTTCTTTTTATTACCTTTATTTTGTTTTAGATATTTTTTTATTGTATTTTTTTCCGATTTCATCATTCATTATTTCGTGATTCAGAATTTTACTTCATTATTTATTAGGTTTTTCCTTCTATAGGGTTAGTCTTAGTCTCATGATCAGGTCATAGGTTTCAAATATTAACACAAGTTGATTTTGGTCTTTTTTAGGTTCTTTATTAAATTACATTTTTTTTAATATCATTCTTCAACATTTTATTTATTAGGAATTCATCTCCGCTCTTTTTTTTCTTCACTTTTCTTTCTATGAGATTACCTTAATCATATGCCTATGGTTGCAGGGTCAACAGGTTATCCGTAGTTGACTCAACTCTGTTTTTCCATTGGTTTTGTTATAGTTTTTTTCCCTTCAATATTTGATTGTTTGATAATTGAACTTCATTGGTTTATTCAATTTGTTTTTCATGGAGTTACCCCAGTATTTCGACCAAGTCACAGATTAGACATGTTGACCCCAATGGGCTCAGGTAATTTTTTTTTTTTACATTTTTTTCTTCCTCAGTTTTTTTTATCAGTTTCTTTATTGTTGTGGCTTTTTTTATTTATATTATCAAAATTATGCAGCTTATTGAACCTAGTCAAGTCAATGACCTGAGTCTTGAGTTTTTTGCTTTTTAGTTTTGTTGCTTCTTTGGGAATGCTTGATTCGCTTTAACATTCTTTTTTATGATAGAAAAAATTTGGGTCAACCTGTGGCGTTATGTGGGCCATTTATCTAGTTAGAAAATATTAGTTTACACGTCTGCGCTACTATGCAAGTTAGATAAAAAAACAACAAAAAATATCCAGGTCATAGAGAATTATTTGGTATTATTATTAAACACAACTTAGTAGGTCAACTTTAAAACCTTCTTACCCGAATCCTTGCCCAACCCAAGTTTAAAATTAAGCCAAGTGGGAGTTGCCTCGACATGACCCAATCAACTTGGCATGTCTAAAGGCAACCCACTCGATCAATAAAAAAAATATAAGGATAAGATTGACAAAAAAACCTCATGATCAAATTCCTTGCCTAACTCGACTTTAAAACTAAATCATGTAAGAGTTGTCTTAACGTGACCTAGATGACTTGGCCAATCTAAAAGCAATCTTGCTGACCACTAAAAAAATTCCAAGGATGAAATTAAGAAAAAATGATGACATTGACAAAAAAAAAAACGTCTCGAGTCGACTTCTTTTCTAGCCCTGATTTAAAATTAAATCATATGGAGTTGGTACAACATGATCTAATTGACAACCTGAACAACCATTAAAAATATGATGATGAAATTGAGAAAAAAAATTAAAAAAAAATGAAAAAAAAAAAAAAGAGAACCTACTTCACTATTAATATGAATAGTGAAGTAGGGAAGTTGCAGCTCACTTCTTTTAATACAGAGCAGAATTATGGATTTAATTCTTATTGATCAAAAAAATCTATGATAATATGTACATTGATTTATATTAAAGTTAATTAAAAAAAAGCTTTAATTATTATTAGTAAAAAAAATAATGTTAACATAAGGAGATTTTTACCACTTAGTCAGGGAGAAAATTTATGATACTCAAATTGTAACTAGTGGAATTCTGTAAGTTACAACATGATTCTATTAATTAATATGACATAACGGTTAGTTTTGACTGACATTATGGCGTACACTTCACCGTGGGCCTGATAAATTTTTTTCAACGCAAAAAACTAAATGTTAACATGATTACAACATTTTTTGCAGGCTCTAAAGAAAATAATTATAATCGCAAACCAAAAACCCTATGGAAGAATTTAATTAAATAATTTAAGAATCATAAATGATAATAAAAAAATAATTATTGATTATAAATAAAGATTAAATTGAAAAATTAATAGATAAATTGAGATAAACCAAAAACCTCAAGATGACTATGTTGAATAACATTGTTTCTCGGAATCAAGTTTTATTAAATCATATAAGAATTGTTGTTACCTATTTTGAGGTCCGACATAAATGAAAATAGAAAAAAAAAAGAGAAAATACAAAAAAATATTGGAAGAAAATAAAAAAAATATCAGTGTGAAAAATATGCCAAAACACCCAGGAAATTGTCGAAGACTGATTAGGGAAGATTAAAATATACATGATTGGAGAATTTGACAGTGTATTTTCGACCGATAAAGGCTCTATTGGCAAAAAAAATTCAATTTGAGGAGGGAAATTCAAAATTGAATGTTTAATGACTCAATTATAATTTTTCAAGGTTTAATTGAATTTATTGAGGGTTTAATTGCAAGAAAAATTAATTTTTGAAGTCAATTTAAACTTTAATTAGAAGAAATTAAAGTCTAAGGGTCAAATTGTAATTTGTAAGAGTTAATTTGATCAAATCATGGGCTTAATTGCATGAATATTAAAGTTTGATAGGAAATTAAAGACATGATTGAAGAAATTCAAAAATCCATGACAAATAATTCTTTCCCGCAATATCAAGTGCTATGAACTCAAGTTTGGCAAGGTTTGTCATTGTTACTTCATAAAAAAAATATCAATATTGTTAGAAATTTGGTTTTTATATATATATATATATATATATATATATATATATCTTGGAATATAAAAATAGATCTTAAAACATAAAAAATATTATAAAAATATAAATATAAAATGAATATCAATACATGACGTTGTTATACTTGAGAATAATCTTAAGATTTTGTCACAGGTTTTCATCCTATATACTTGATCTGAAAACAGAATGTAGAACATACAACAACAATAAAAAAAAATATCTTCTACTTCTTATCAACAAACCAAATATGATTATTTTGTTTCAAGATGAAAGCGGTGAGAAATTTGTGCTCCTACTTCTTATCAAATATGATTGTCTACTTCAAGACAAAAATGAGGAGCAATTCGTGCCGATAACTTATTATGAAACTATGTATCAAAAGGCATACAATAATAAAATAATATAATTAATAAAGAGTAGATATAATATATAAGAACAATGAAGATTAGGGGAGATGGAGAGAGAACATTTTTATTTTATAGGCACATGTATATAAATACTTGTAAGTTCAAAGGTTATAAAGAGATGTAGATTCAAATAAACTTGATGATGATGATGAATGAATATAATAATAAAGAAGTGTAAGAAGATATCTAGACATTCATATATAATGTATGATTTTCATCTTACAAGATAATGTTAATCTTAATGAAAATCTCAATACTTAGATTATGAGATCTCAATTCATTTAATGAAGGAGATCTTTTAATAAATGAATTTGTCTAGAATATTTAACAAGATTAAGGAGAGAAAATATCTCTCTTTTCTTAAGAAAGAGGGGAACAAAGAGTTATTTAATTTAATAATAATTATATAAATAAAAATAAGTTATTTAAGATAAAGTTTATATATTCAATGTTCACAATTGTCTTTAAATTCAAGTATTTAAAATATTATCTTCCAACATGGATCCAAATTTTCTTAAAAGAAAATTATTAGTAGAAAACTCAAAGACAAAATTATGCGTACAAGACACCTTCTATTCCTTGTTCCAAAATTATTTGGTCTCCGAACTTCTTTATTTATTAATTAATCAAGTCATATCCAAAAACAAAAATCGACCATATTAAATTAGTCTAATATATATATATATATATATATCTCGAAAGGCTCGTTGGATTTTACACAATACAAGGGTAACCCTCTTTTATTATATAATAATCATATAAATTCAAATTAATAGAACTCAAACCTATATCATTTAAAAAATAATTGAAATTACAACCTTAAACTCTAGATGCTTGTGTTACCAAATTATATTCTAGAATTCAACCTAGAGAATAATAGGAAAAGCAAATCCTCTACCCAAAAGATTTAAATTTTCTGATGTCTTTATGTATTCTTTAAAAACCTACTCCCCTAATTTAAAAATTAACAACAATGACTAAAATACAAACAACAACATCACTTTTTAAAAATTTATAGTATAAATACAAAAGAAAAAAAAAACCTCCCCATTTACAACTCCCCTGCTTTTCTCATTTCTTTCTTTACAAACACCAGCACATGACCTTATTCCTACTTCTCCTCTGTTCCTCCCCTGCTCTGTTCTGAACAGAATTCCTCTCAATCTTCCTCTTCCAAGAAAGAAGAGAGAAGGAAAGATACTCTCTCTCTCTCTCTCTTAATATAAGAAAAAACACAGTAGTTAAAAGTCAGTTTAACTACAAAGACTGAAACTGTGCATACATGCATCTATCTCCCCTTTCCATACTGAATTCCAACAGGGTTTTGTTGAAGGAGTTGCAATACCTACTCTTGACTAACAAAGTCTATCTGGGCTAGCTAAGGTTTGTGCGTTCATTTTTTCTTAATCAACTATATAGTAGTGGAAAAAAATAATAAATAAAAAAAGAACAAGTCTTTGTAGTTGTTACCTTAGTTTGTCTTAAAATTTTCTATTTTTGATTTGTTTTGTACGAGAAATAATGTTTTTCTAAGTTTTGACCTGCACAAGGGTGTCTCTTTATTTTCTCTTAATCAGATGGTGGGTAGTGATTATTGATCCATTGGATACGCAATTTGTGACACTACTATATATAAAACACTCTGCTTTATTTTCTTTTCTATCTACATTTTTTTTCCCAAGAAAGTGACGGAAATGGCGGATAATCCAAAGTTGGTAAGCTCTTTTTTTTTTTTTTTCTACATGGGTTTCTCTCCATAGTAATCCCTTGTAAATTTCAAAATTTGCAAGTGTTTATTGGTTTTTGAGTCTGTCTTTTTTTAATGTTTATTTTATGGTTTTACTTGTTTGTCTTGTTCATACATGTTGTCTTTTTCTTCAACTGAATAACTTATATTTTTCCTTTCCAATTTTTGGGTTCTTGATTTTGGATTAGGATATGGATTCATCAAGTGATGCTGGTGGGGGTGGTGGGTTCGCATTAGAACACATGGAAGCACAAAAAATCTCAGTCTTAGATCATATAAATGGATTTCAATGCACAAAGGAGAAATCAGATAGCTTTGTTATTGACATGGAAAGATTCTCTCACGGCATAAATAAAGATAGCAATACAAATTCAAGGATCACAGTGAGTTTCTTCTACTTTTTCTTTCACTTTTCCTTTATTCTTCTCTCTTTTCCCTCCTTTTGTCTACTTGTGGATAATTTTTCTTGTAGTTGATTCAGCAACACGCATGCCATCGCAATCCATTGTCTTTTTTGTCAAATCATCATTATCTATATGCTTTATTGATTCCAATGGAAGATTAGTAATTTGATCTATTTTGTTTGAATAATTTGGTTACCTTTTTAATGATTTTGTTTTGAATGAAAAAAGTTGCAGAGGAGCCATTCCAGAAAAGGGTCACCGCGGGGGGGCGGAGGCGGCGAGAAGAAGATAAATTCTAATCTTTCTCATCTTTCTGTTAGTGATAGAGATGCTATTGTTGCTTCAGCTTCACCTAGAGGTATCATTTTTGCATTAGATACACTGAATTTAGTTTTGTGGTCACGTCATGTCGATTTTGCTTCTGTTATCGTTATAATTCTATCCATGTTGTCACTTTGCTTCAACGATAGAAGACTCATTCAAAATAAGTATCCTAGAAATATTTAGACAAGTCAATTTTATTGGGACTTGGTAGTTTTCCAAATTCTCTATCGTTAGTTTTGTTTTTACCCTCCTGTACATTTAGTTTATGCAATTCACAAGCAAACATCAGAAATAACAAATCAAGATTAACATGCTTGGTGTTATTTTGTAAAAAGTTTTCACTAATCTCTAATAGCTCCAATTTTGGGAGGGTAAATTCCATCTATGAGAGGGCAGCTTGATGTGCACTACTGATATTTGTTCTAGCTAGCCCTTTTCCTTGCCTTCGTCAACATGTTGCCAAGGTGAGTATAATAGAGAGAGTATGAGAAACCTAAGTTTAACTGTTGAAGGTTAGGTGTCCTAGATAAGCAAAAGAGTATTTTCTCAGAACAAACCCGTTCTACTACTGTTAATGGGGCCAATAGTTACGATTAGTGAAAGTGAAATGTTACCAAACAATTTTGTCAACCATGGAGTGTTCGACAACCGACTTGAAACAATGGTGGGTTTAACTAATTTAACATGGAGAACAGATTACAGAGCATCATCCATTTTTTTGGTTGTCCATTGTTGAAGGCATGTGCACTTATTTTTTGAAAGTTGATGAAAATGCTACTTACCAAAACATCAAATGTTTTACATGTATAGAGACATGGTATTTACTAATCTGTAACTGCTTTAATAGGGCCTAGCACGCCAGAAAAGGCAGCGGTGGTAACGGTAGGGACGACAGATCATTCCAGTAGCCCACAACTTCATCATCAAATCACAATCACGACCGGCAACATGAATGCCACTCCAGAAAGTAGATGCATTAGGAGAAATAGTTTCAAGCGTTCTTCACCTTCATGGGTCCTTGATCCCAAAAGGGTTCTTTTCTTCTTTGCCACACTGTAAGTTTCCAACCATTAAAAAAGCTCCAAAAGATCAAACATATGTCATTATGCTTGTCTACAGGCAATTTATTTTAGCACACTTGATGTGCTAAATGTATTTTCATCTCAACAGGTCAAGTATGGGAACAATGTTGCTGATATACCTCACTCTTTCAATTGGGAAGCTCAATGCAATTGATAATTCCCTTGATTGAAACCAGCAACATTATGCACCACGTTCTCATAGAAGGGAAATAATTAGTGTATACACTGAATCAGAGATGAATGTAATTAGTTGATGATGAGCATCCTTTTTGCAAGAATAGGCTTCTTTTCAATGAAGCTTTGCCATATAATAGAGAAGATAAGGTGATGGAAAACACTAATCAACAAATTTCCAAAACCACGGATTCTATATTCAGCACTGCTCAACTTTTTTCAGGGCCTCACTAAAATCTTACAGATGCAGACGAGAGTATATAGTGGTATGACATGGAGGAGGAATCTTCTTTAAAGAAGTATGGAAGAGAAACATGATGTGTTACATTATGTGGTCTCTTGTGCAACCCTACACAGCCTAATGGAGGATCAGATAGTTACTTTCGATGTCTTTCAACCTTTATTTTGGCTCCCCATGCTTTCATTCTGTTTGCTCTTTTGTCAATCCCACTTGGATTGCCATTTTGTTGTACATGGCTTTCATGTGAGTGAAACAAGATCAAGACAGCACTCATCCGTAAGATTAAAGGCAATAAGATAATTTATGTGCAGAAGCATGTGCACCTGAAGCTTTTCACCTTTTACCCCCTATGTGCAGTCATGGAGTAGCTCAGGAAAAAAAAAAAAAAAAGAGGCCTGAAAATGAACATTAACACCAATGCCTAACATTGAATAATCTGAATACTCACTCAAAATTCAAGAATAAAAGAGCGAAGAGAAAGGTGTTAAGACAAATAACAAGGGAAATCTCAAATGGTTGTCACCAATATCATTGAAGAATCTCCTAAATGATTATTGTATCTGGATAAGTGAAGGGGAAAAGGTAATATAATATTTTACAAGTATGAGTCTGATGTAGACAACAAAACACATGATATCTGGCCAGTTGCACAACAGCAGAGATCACATGGGAAAAAAAAATTTAAAATAAATCTCCTGTCATGAACATTCATGACACTAAAGGATGACAAAAGATTACCACTTTCTCTTAATTAAAGCTGTTTTTCTCCAGATAATTTTCAAATCATACACTAGAATAGAGATGTCTAGATTTCAAGATTGACAAAAGATTACCATTTTCTCAATACACTTTCATTTGTAAAATTGATACAAAAGTGACATTGGCTTCAGCAGAAGAAAATATGTGGCAGTTCTACTGATCTATATATTTAGTATGGTTTTTAAGGTGAAAACCGAAAACTTTCGGTAATCACAAAGACAGAAGAGGTATACCTCTTTGCTGCATTCACTGCATTCCCATATCTGTATCTCATTCCTTGAATACATATTTATTAATTTTAATTTTCAATTATAGTTGTTAAATCCGGATTGATAAGTTGACTCAAAAAACTTAGGACTCGAAGCGTGACTCGGGTTAGGTTTTTAGTTGTGAATTAGATATTGATTTGATAAAATTCAATTAATTTTACTAGATTTTTTAGTGATTAGTTCACTTAGCGAAACCTGGGTGTCAACAACATTAACTTTTTTGAAAAAAATAAAAATAAAATGATACTGTTTTAATATAAATATTTGACATACAATAACTCATGGATTTAGCAGTGATCCCGAGACCCAAATACTTTTCAGGCCAGTCGTCGGACATGTATGGCTATGTTTTCGATTAACAGCGCTTGGTGATTCGTGGCGTTGAACATTTGTGTTGCCGATCATGATATATCCTCAATATAACTGCTGATGTTTCTTCAATTGCTTTCCTGTCACTTCTGCAATCGCAAACAAGTAAAAAGCACCATCAAGAATCAATCACTAGCATATCTTTAAAGCTTCAAATGAGTTGAACATTTGAAAATTGAAACAAATTACCACTTACTGACCAAACAGGATTTGGTGCGACGATCATGGGAGCAAATTTCAACTCCTCTCTGACATAATCCATCTCTGAATAGTTACTCCTCACTTCCTCACTGAAACCTAGACTCTTTGCCTCGCTTTCCTTATCGTCGTTAACACTATAGCATTGATAGTATCTTTTTCTGGGTCAACTTCAAAAAGGCTTTTCGGCAATTCTACATCCTTTACAATACGCACATTTGCCACTTTATATCCTTCCTATGGCAAATATATCGACAATGGCGTCTTCCCAGTACGAGGAACTCCAGCAAGAACAATGTCATCCTTGTTCAAGTTCTGAGGTAATACCCCATCACCCTGTTTAATAGTGAATTCAATGGCTTCTATTCGTTGAAAATAATCCTCTTAAAGAGGAAAATTCCTGCCAGGAGCTCCACGAGGAAGACCAGAAGGCAAGACATCAAGATGAGAAGCAATAGCTTCTGTTATTGGGCCTATTACACCAGTTGCTGGGATGCCCAATAACTTACAGGCTAGTTTAGCAGATTCAGCCATTGAAGGATCAGCTAACGTGGAGACTCCCATTGCACCTTCCTTTGCTGCTTGTTTTATTATCTCCATTAACCTCTCCACATCATCAATCTGATCATCACTGCAACATAATTAGTTGAATCCTAGTGTTGCTAAATGAGTTAATAACTTGTTGTTTAAGAAACTTCACCAAAAAATCGAAAAACACTAGAAAATTACTTGCTTGCTACGATAATCCCAATCAAATCATCTAGCCATTCCCCTAACCACACTATAATATATTTTTTTTAATTGTAACATGCATATACCAATCCATATCTTCTTACTTTCTAAAATCCTTGAGATTGAACCTCTTCAACAATATTGTCACTCTTACAAACATACTTACTATGCTTAACATGTCCAACAACTAATTAGCTGAAATTTCATTGTTTTTAACCAAATATGGAAATATTTGGTCATGAACCAAGAAAATTTGCAGTATAAGACGAATTTCATTCCAAATTTTTATTATATTGGTGCCACTGATGAACAAGTACAGAGAAAGAACTCTGCTGGATGGCACAAATTCGTTCTAAATATTGGTTATATAACAGGGCACTGTTGCCTCGCTAGATTAATAGTGGACATAATTTTGTGTTTAATTTATCATTTCGCTCTTCTATTTGTCTTAATTATTCAAAATCCCTCATGTGTTGGATAATTTATTCAGCAACACTAAGCATTTATAGAATTGGTTCCATTGAGGGGCCAAGAAATCGCAACCATCCAATTGAGTATTTTGAATAACTAACAATTTCCACATATAATGAATACGCACTAACAAACTAGATGAATGATCTTACGTTTATGACCAAAAAAGAGAGCCTAAGTTGCTCAACTGCAAATTACATGATTAGCAAGCCTCCCTCTATTGAATTGTGACACAGCGACCTTTCTCTCAATATTTGAACACTATGATCTCTTCTAAAATAATTTAAGACCTTTTTAAATCCCAATATTTAAATCCTTTCACATTTATAAGTCTTCGAGTCATATAATTCAGTTTAAGAACATTATGAGGGTCTAATTTTTTTATGTAAAAACTATTTATTAATGTCATATATAATTAATGAACCAATTAGATTAACATAAAAAAAATAAACCAATTAGATGACAACTAGTTAACAGGCTCACACTTCACTGTGATTTTGACTATATTTTTTAATGTAAAAAAAATATGCAAACATTGCTAATATTTTTTGTAATTGCAAGTAGAATTTTCGAACTCAAAATTTGATATCTAAAAAGTAATTTAAAAAAAATATATTAACAAACGACATCTTCATAGACCCTATTGGCTTAATAACATTATTATTCTAAAACAATTGTGTTTTTAATTATATAATAATAAAAATATATGCTGTCAACCATATAAAATAAAAGAAAATAATGTTGGGCTTTAAAAAAATCATACTCGCAAAAAAATAAAAATATTTAATAAAATAATAAATAAAACATATTCTTTAGAATTTAATAAATAAAAATAAACATAAAAAAAAGTTCATGAGTGTGACCCTAGATAACTTAGCACAACTAGCTCTCTACAAAGGGCTTGGGCAAGTGGGCTTGTTAGACCAGGTTGACGTGTTCGACCTGACTTGAAAAGCTCAAGCCTATGCCTGGCTAGGTTTATTTTTAATTTTTTTCTATCTTTTTTTTTTTTTTTATTGTGTGAGAGGTCTTTGTAGTGACAGGTAACATGTCACATACTATTATGTTTTGCGGTCATCTTTATGGAATCACTTAAAAACATCTAAAACATACCATAAAAATTTCCATGAAATCACTTACCAACTCCAAAACACTCCAAAATCACCTAAAAAATTAAAAATCAACTGAATAAAAAAAACTAGAAATACCCCATTATACTTTTTTTAGGCATGATTATAAGAAAAAAAACTCATCACTATTGAACTTCTCTCATCAAATAAAATTATTTAATATATACCAAAATATGGCCAACCAAATCTTCTCTCTTATCCACTATTTTTCAATAACTTTTTCTCTACTCTCTCAAATCCAAGAACATATATGTAAAGAAAATAAAGTCCTGGACTAAAATGAATAATTTCCAAACAAAATAAGTGATATGTAAAGAAAATAAAGTCCTGGACTAAAATGAATGATTTTCAAACTCAAAAGATCAAAAACAAAGTTTGACAAAATCTCAAGGCAAAAAAGAAAAAAAAAGAAAAGGCTCAATTTGAATAGTTAATAAAATCCTTTGTTACACTTGTAATGTCAATTTAGATCCTTGTATTTGTAATATTTTTGAATAAATAAAATCAAATTTATTTTTACAAAACTGAAGATCAACCAAATATTTTTTTTTTTATACCCCAAGAATCCCATGACAAGATAATGAAAATAAATTATTAGACCAAAATCTAAAATAATGTTGCATATAAGGATAAGATAAAAAAAATTAAGAGTGTTATTTAATTTAGAAAATATTACAAACAAATTAAGAGTGTTATTTAACAAGTTATTAACTCATGGCATTTTGTAATAATTGAAACAAAACACATATACAAAATAATAGGTTAAAGTCAAATTAAATTCATATATTACTTCCCATGGAGAAAATTTTCCATCATCGGTATCAATCACTCAATGTTAATTATTATACCCTCCACTCGAAAGCAAACAGTTTCCCATCCATGTTTAGATCAATAACAAGGACAGCAAGCTGTTTCCATTATCGAACAAGATATTTATTCTTGGGGAAAAAAGCATTGTTAACGGAAGGAAAGACCGCACAAATCACTTGTCACTTCATACTTTTCAAGAAAAGCAGAACAAGGAAAATTATCAAATAGAAATGACAACAAAACGAACGCTTCCCGGATCCATTTGATGAATCATTAATATAAATCACAATTTTTTTAAATAACGATACCTCCGTGAAAAAAAAAATGATGTTCTAAGAATTCCAAGTAGATTGGGTCTATAATTTTGAAACAATCAAATGTACAGCCTCAGCCATTTCCTTTTCCATGATACGAAAATCAATCGGCTTCTGAGGATGGATCTCAATAGTTCAATCGTTTTAAGAATTTGTTTGGCAGTGTAGTTTGAGGTGTTTTTTAAATGACTTTTCGTGCTAAAATACATGCCAATAATATTTTTTTATTTTTTAAAAATCATTTTTGACATCAGCACATCAAAACGATCCAAAACATATAAACCATATTACATTTTAATAAAATAAAAAAAATTGAAAATTTTTGAAAACACAACCGCAGCCGCATTCCCAAACGAGTCCTAAGAAATACTCTTCAACTTCCAAATCATCGACACTGAATTCAAAGTTTCCATTTCTTATTTTTGTATTTATTTTTATTTTAAATTAGTTATTTTAGATTATTTTAATGTGTTGATATTAAAAATAAAATTTTAAAATTTTAAAATTTTAAAATTTTAAAATTTTAAAAATAAAAAATATTTTAATATATTTTTTAAATAAAAAATATTTTAAAAAACTACAATGACAAATGTACGCAGAAAAAAATCTTTATTATAGCATAGCATACATATTACCATTTCCCATTTCTTTATTTTTTGTTCATAAATATTGTTTGCGGCTCAATGTTTAGAGTGCATGTGGTGTGTATGCAACTTGAGATTCGAGGCTCAAGGAGTGCGCTTCAAGAGTGGGTGAAATCCATTTTGTTAGAGGGTAACCGGTACAAGATTTTGTTTCTTTTAGAATCACCAATAAATATTTTTTTTATTTTTATAATAATCCAGGAAATTTATTAATAAAGCTAGTGACATTAAATGTTAAACTAGCAAAACAAAGAAACATAGGTCTTTATATAGAGAAAAAGAAATTAGTAAAGGAAATAAAAAGCTAAACTTTATAAAAAGTCAAATACTCAATTATTTTTTTCATATTTTTAAAGAAATTAGTAAATGAAGATATTACTTGTTTAGTGCATTTCATATTTTTTTCTGGTCTTCTGAATAAGTCTAAACCTTCGTACCTAAAGTCATAATTAATTATTTGGAGTCATAATAGTTCGATGAAAAATTAACTCAAAAACTATATTTTCTCGCCATTTTGGTTCTTAAGCTAAGAACAATATATATAGGTAGTCCATAACGCTTGTTGTCCCATGTTTCATTAAGAAACCAAATTAATTTATATAACTTCTTTTTTTTTTTAATTATTTTAATTTAAGAATTGAAAAATCTTTTTTTTTTTAAAAAATCTCTATGCTAGATTTAACCATAAATTCAATTTTAAAACTTAAACTTCAACAAAAATCTCTATGCTAGTGGAAGAATCACAAACCAGAGAGGAATTAAATTCGGGTTTTTCTATGAAACTTATTGTATGTACCTAATACATCTGAATCAAACTATTACATTCACTATCAATCATGAAGGTAAAAAAAACATACATGCATTAAATGAAGAAAAAGTTTCTTGACCATGTATTTTCTAAATATTAATAATGTTATTACCATCAACAATACATAATCTATAAAACCCAGAACAAGAACAGCTTTTGTAGTGAGTCGATGTTCTCACTCTATGTCTCAAGTAATCCAAATGGATACACGTGGGTTCAAGGCTATTACATAGCTTTGTAAGAGATATTTTTCTTCTTCAAGAAAAAAAAATCTTTTACTTTTTCTTTAAGGTTTGTTTTGCAAATACACAGAATATAGTCGAATGGAGAGTTTTCTGAACCCACGTAGAAGATTTGTTTTGTAGGTGTTGTGGTCGGTCCTTCTCAACGTTGCTATCTTTTTAGCCTTGAAATACCGTAATCTTTATGGGGTTTTGAGCAACTTCATTAATCGCTACCAAGCTAGAATTTAATTATATTAAAAGTTGTTAATAACTATATATTTTCATTTCCCAAAAGTACATTTTCTTCATTCATTAATCACAGAAATTATTTATTATACAAGAAACCTTGGGAGCCCTACCTTGCGACCTAATTTCTTAACATCATCTTGCACTTGTTGTCTATACATTCTAAAGCTAAATTTCTTATAAACTGAAGGCTCATAGCAGCTTTGTATCTCAGTATCATATGAAGGACAGAAGAAATATGCTGTTGAGAACCTTTCAACTCGTGGATTTGTGACAACACGGTGTTGGACACTCTTATAAACATCGTTGCTCCAAGCCTGCATCATGCATGTTCAACATGTCCATACCAACTAATGAGTTAAATTTTATTGCTTAAGGAAATAAATAACCTTTTGTGCAGGTACAGGGAAAGAATCATGCTAGCAACATTTCATGTAAATTTTATTTCCACTGGGAGGACATACAAGTGGATTTCGTGCATGTTTAAAATTACGATAAATATTATTTTTTAAAGTATATTTGAAAATGTATTAAAATAATATATATTTTTTTAATATTAACCTATTAAAATAATCTAAAAACATACAAAAAATAATTTTAAATTAAATAAAAATTTCTAAAATTTCTAAAATTATAGTTGAATTGTAATTCCAAACACTACGTACGTTGATCCCATGTAAAGATGGAAAGTAGTCAAAAGTTGAAAAAGAAACAAGAAAACTATTAGAATGAATTTCAAAATAAATAAAGTTAGAATAACCAAGGAGAAAAAAACGATATTTTCTTGTAAGCTATTTAACTATTATGAAAATCTGGAAAACTTCAAGAATTCGTGTCACCATTCGTGGCTCAGATCATTAATTTGAATTTCCTATTGAGAAAAAAAGGTCCCATTACCTGGAATAAGTCTCCAATGTTGACTATTAGAGCCTCAGGATTAGGCTTGACAGCGAACCATTTCCCATCTTTCACTAATTGCAATCCTCCAACTTCATCTTGGTACAATATTGTGAGAAAGTCACTGTCAGTGTGTGGCATAAGGCCAAATACATCTGAAGGGATTGGACAAGGCGGGTATCGGTTCATTCGTAGATAACAAGTGCTTGACAGGCAGTTTTCTTGAAAGAAATTTGATTTGAAGCCTAACTTCTCTGCCAAAATCGCAGCTAATTTTTGTGCTAGATCGGCAACAGTTGTAGCAAATTGTTCCATTGTCGAGCTGGAAGTATATTTGAAGGAAAAAAAAAAAAACTTGTCAACAAAATGGACAATCACAAAAAAAAAAAAATCACCTATCAACTAATATTTTACAATGGGAGAAATGAAAATTATCAAAAAGTAAAAGGGTAATTTGTTTTTAGATTTCCATTGTGCATGCAAGCGTCCATTTATTGACATGGATATATTCGTTTTAGGCCACATCAAGTACTTTAAAGAAAGAAAACAAATGGGACAACCACAGAAAAGCATCTATCAATTCATATTCCAAGGGGAAAATGGAATTGTTAAAAAGAAAATAATAAAGAATTTTGAACATTTTAGAAATTACACACACACATATTAGTATTTCTAAGGGAAAAATGGAGGAATTTTTCAGAAGGAAAATGATAAAAAACAATATTGAATTTTGGGTGGACCCTCCTACAACAATCTATGTGGGATGTGTGGGGTTCAAATCATATAAAAATTCCGATTACATCAATTAATTTTTTTAACAAAACGACAGAATGAATAATTGATATGATATTTTTTAAAATATATAAGACCCAAACGCTACCTAAATTTCATATGGGTCAATCAAATGTTTTCTTTTAATAATTAAAACGATATAATAAATTGTTGATAATATTTTTTTCGTACATTTGCAATTTTGAAAGTTTTTTCATAAATTACTTCAATCGACAGGAAACAAAATAATTAATGGTTAACATGTATACTCAAGATTCATTAGGCAAAAGCTATTATCGATTGATAATTAATTCACAGCTCATTCTTCACGTTAGTAAGTGTGGACTTTTCTGATGGAAATACCAGGCCATGCATGCAAGATATACGTGTGTGTGTGTATATATATATATATATATAATGCTACTTTTTTTTTTTAGATTGGCAGCTAAGGGAAGCAGATCTGATTGCTCATGATGGTGTTTGTGTTATTTTGCTTGTCTAATTATATACCAAGAAGGAGCTATGATTTGTGTATTGTCTCACCATTATAGGAAAGTTTCAAGACATCTACGTAGAGATAAGAAGAAGTACTCCTCCATCACATCAGCTATGTAAAGCAGATCTGACTGCTGATGATGGGGTTGTGGGTTACTTTGCTTGTCTAATTATATAACAAGTAGGAGGTATGATTGCGTATTGTCTCGCTATTATTGGAAAGTTTTAAAACATTTACCGTAGAGATAAGAAGAAGTACGACTCCATCACATCAGCTATGTAAAGCAGATCTGACGCTGACGATGGTGTGTGTGTTTCTTTGCTTGTCTAATTGTATACCAAGAAAGAGGTATATGTTTTGTGTATTGTCTCACCATTATAGGAAAGTTTTAACACATTTACGGAGAGATGGGAAGAAGTACTACTCCATCACATGAAATAAGCTTATCCTAAACGGTCTAATGCTGTTGTGTGGCTGTGAGTTATAAGCAGTACTTTCTTGGACCCTCTAGCGTGCAAAAAATCTAACATAGAGTAAAACGAAAACAATTGTCTGAGCCCGGGTTCGAACCGGGGACCTCTAGTGTGTGAGACTAGCGTGATAACCGACTACACCACCCAGACAATCTGACTTCGACTCTTATCATTGTTATCTAATTTCATCATACAGAGCAGTGATTCATGATTTTACTTGTGTTTTTCTATATAATTACCTTGCGATCCATAATAATCCGCACATTTACTTTGTTTAATGGTTAAATTCAAAATTGTCAACCTCATTTTTTTGTTTTTGTGTTTGAAGTATTAAGTGAAGTGGAAAGGGATTTAATGTTAAAGGATGGGAGAAGAGCTTTATCATATCATGTGACTCAAATTTCATTAAATCTTTCTATAAAATTAAAGTTTTAAAATATCAACAAAATTGTCGGAATTAATTAATTATAAATCCTAAACCTTGAGAATAACCCTTTCTTTCTTTTAAGGGTATAGTAAATAAACCACAAATTCCACTCCAAGAAAAGAGAAGAAAAAAAGAAGACGCAGAAGGACAGAACATTAAAGGAAAAAAAAAAAATTGCAATTACCTGAGACTACTGAAACCATTGGAAAACGGTATGTCATTCATAGGAATATGAAAAGCTTCAGACCATGCCAACTGCTCACGGCTAGTAGCTGTAGGTGTCCCCCATCGATAAGTCCCACTAGAGAAATTAAATAACTCTTTGCTTTTGTTATTAAATGGTTGTCTATAAACCTTAACTTGTTCGCTCATCATTTTCTCCAAAATCTCTCGTGAAATCCCATGATTCACAACTTGAAAGAACCCCCACTCTTGTGATTCCCTAGCAATATCTGACTTGCACTTTTCTTTCTCCAATTTTCCAAGATTTAAACGGCCAAGATCAATCAATGGAAGCTCACATTCCTCAATAACAACAACCTCTTTATGACCATTAGCACCTTCTGTGGCTTTGTCCAAGAGGGTCTTGTAGGTCTCTAGGAAAGGTGGGTCCATGGCCATCCTTTTATCCTGAAAGGAGATGTACCAAGTAAATTAATGTTAGATTAAAGGCTTAGGAAAAATAAAAATAAAAAGGTTTATGTGTGTGTTCTGGGTAGCTAGTGAGTGATAGGGACTAAGAGAGAGGAAAGTTGAAACAAAAGTTTTCTCCTTTTCATTTTGTTTTTGTTCCCTTCGTCGTCGATGAAAACGTTGTGGCGTTTCCTTTCAAGTAAGGGTCTCTCTGTCGGCATAGTTGATTGCATGCCTTTTTGTTTTCTAGGATTCCAAGATATCTAAATTTTATTCTTATGAGCATCGTTTCTTTCTTTAATATATATATATATATATATATATATATATATTGATGCTTTGTATAAGATCTTCTAATAAACTATTAAATTCATATATTGAACAAAGAGCGTAAGAAACATTGATCTCATGATATTCCATAAAAGTAAATAAGTTTGGTTTGAATTTTTTAAAAAAAAAGATTGAAAATTGTTGCTGAGCAAGAAAAAAAAATTAGAAAGAAATTGTGAAAGTATTTTTTTTTTTTTATCTCAAATACATCGTATGGGATATTAGATACTCAACATGAATATTATCTGACAAATAAACACTTAAAAATAATGAAAAAAATTAGAGAGAAAAATAAACACTTAAAAATAATGAAAAAAATTAGAGAGAAATTGTGAAATAGTCCAAAGTTCAATTTATAAAAAATAGAAAAAATTAACCACTAAATTTTTATAACTATACTTTATTTTAAAGTATAAAATATTCTTATACCAATTTATATTTTAAAAAATTAATTCATATCTTTGTGAATTATCTTATTTACTCATATTCTCTATATTAACTTCGTGATTTTAGAAGAAAAACAAGCTGAATAATAAACTAGATGATGCTGAGTTCACCACATATAAGAAAAAATTAATGCTAAAACTCACTACATATATATGCATGAATTTTTGCTTAATTAATTATAAGAATATTAGCTATCACTCTTCAAACCTCACTTGAGAAAGGCCAGGTAAATCCAAGGGGGGAACGAATCAGAAGCTCTCATTGATCGTTGTGGGACTTTATTAAATAAATGTCGGCAAAGCGCTTCAGTGGCCATGGATCTATAAAGTGGCAATTCCTAGCACAAAATAGTGACATTTGTCATCAAAGGGAGTTGCTCTTTCAGCTGCTTGTGTGGCTAAACAAAATGTCACTGTTCTCACACATGGTAGAACATTTTATGGCCACATAAAATGTTTTTTTTTAATATATATATATATATATATATATATATATATATATAAGATAACAATATTTGTCTTTGACCATCTGGAAATAAACTTGAACGAATGTAAACCTCATATTTTATATACCAACACAACAGCTATGCTTCTTTTTTTTTTTTTTTAATCATATGAAAGATATTTTCAAACCAATTTAAATATTAATTAAGATTAAATTCTTTTAGAAGATTTTATAAATATATATATTCCATTATATTTGATGGATTCCAAAATTCTAAAATTCAAACACAAAAAAAACAAGAATTGAGTTAAAAGTCCTTAGCTACTGTGTTTATCTCTTGGAATTATAACTGTGACCTCTTCTCCTGTGTATGGAAAGCATATGGCACGCCTAGGGTTTGCATCTGAAATGGTACCTGGCCCCATTTGCTTTGGTTTAATTTGACGGCTTGACTTTAGTGTCAGAATAAATGCTATGGTCATGTCGCAAATGATACAAAACCACCCACTAATTAATTAAGAAATAGCAAAATCTCCCAAATGAAAACAACTTCCCTGTTGACAGTTGTTGTCTCATGTCTCATGTCAAGTATAGTCATTGTACCAACATTTCACGGACCCAGCAAATTAAATAAATAAGTTTGAGTCTTGTATATTCTTGTTACATTAATTAAGAAGCCTAGTTTGTGCCTGTACTGGTTACTGGCCAGGGGTGTGTGTGTGTCCCGTCACAATTTGGGGAGGGGGGGGGGGGGGGTTCTATCTAATTATAACTTCGATGTAATAGAAAAAACTGATAAATTCTACACTTCACCATAAGAAGAAGGAGGAGAAGGAGTAGGAGGAGGATCAGTAATTGGTGTAATTAACGGGCCAATATTAGTTTCAATGGATTCTGTAATATAATTTGTTTTTTTTTTCATATGATCATGTGTATATACTAATTTCTCATAGTTTATACATCATTTCTTTTTCAATGGCAAGGAACTCAAGCCTATATCTTCCTTGTGTAAGTGAAATAAATCCCGGATAAGCATATAGCCAGTCGCGGGTTGAAAAGGAGGCCTATAAACCCAGCTGACAGGCAATAAAAATGATGAAAGGGGGATTATTGCACATCAAGAAAGGAGAAATTTAACCATGTTTTCACACAATCCTTATCTTATACCTCAAACCAACAAGCCAACCTTTGTGATCTATACTTAAGTCTTAATAGTGTGTGCGCGTGAGAGAGGAGGATTTATATACACATGCATATAAATCACAATCAAAGCACTCGTGCATGAGTTTCATTTTCCATACCTCGTTTATGATCGGCAAAAAGTTGTTGGATTCCACTATTTAGGCTTTCCTTGATATGCACTTGAATTAAAGCGTTTGTGATGTGAATGAGTTCTGCATTCTCAAGAAAATTAAGCGAAACTCCAATTACTTCAGTTTTCTATACAAAATGGAAATAAAAGATATAGTTTGTTATAGCAATGGACAAACACAAAGTAAGAAAACAACATCCTTTTTTGGAAATGATAAAGCTTAAGAAGCATTGACTGAGTACCTAAACTAGTTAATTACTTGCATGGCAGTGCACAAAAAGCGTCATCAACGTCGACCTACATGTACTTCTCAGCTAAGAGGGAGAAATATCTGCTAATATCATGTATTTTGAAGTATACATCGAGTAGAACACAGCCGTATTCATAATGAAAGAAATGGTATATAGAGAAAACAAAGCATGAAATCAAATACAAAATGATGACATGAAAAGAAAAGGATCCTTACTTGAATAGAAAAACTATAAAGAGAGAAGAATTATACAATAAGAAGAGACTTTGAGAAGGAAAGCAAAGGCAAATTAACATAGAGGCTATTTGAGAAGATCATATGTTACTTACATGAGAAAAAGAAAGAGAGTGAGGGAGGGAAGGAGGGAGTTAGAGAAAGGGTGTTGTGTCGACCACTAAGCTTGGAGGGAGATATTTTATAGAGAGGAAAAGCTAGACCATCAATAATTATTATGATCATAACACTGTAGGAAGAAAATAATTATGATGCCATAGTGTAATTTCTTAATAAAAGATCATGCGTACTTTGCAATAATATTATAATTTTTCTAATAATTGAATATATTTTTTATTTTATTAAATCATATATTATATTTAAAGTATCAATTTCTTTTAAATTAATGTAGGGCCAAAACCAAAATAAGGTTAGAGGTACATGTGGTTGACACTAGTCCTGTCTGTTGTAGAACCACTAACCCTTTCTACTACAGAACTCGAATTCAAGGATTAAGCAGCTGGGTGATTGAAATCCCTATCAGTAAATCAAGGCGAATATTTAAGTGTTTGTAGGACTTTTCCTCCCTTTAGAGATTAATATGGATAAAGATAAATAATCATCAAGTACAATTTTTTTTCCATTTATAGTGTCGACATGTTGGGGAAGAGATAAGGGAGTGATAGACTTGGAACGATGAGGACCAAATGATCTATTGCGACTTCAAAAATTATCATTGATTCAATATCCATCAATTAAACGTTTGGCATCATCAACTTTCGTTTTGGTATCAACTCTTAATGAACTTGATTAATCCCCACCCACCCCCCCCCCCCCTTCTCTCTCTCTCTACTTATCCCCGTCTCTTAATTAGTATGTCTGAAATAAAATCTGAGAAATTAACAAGGCCATGATTAGTACTAGACCCAACAGGATATATATCTGTAAATGTTGATCCCATGTCGGCACCTACGTGGAGGCAACTAGAGTCACATGTATGTTAAATTTTGTACGTCGAGATTTCCAAGTATAAGCAAAAAGTAAAGGAGAATTAAGGGGTAGCATGTGCAGTGCTTAGAAGTAAAAGGACACGAGTATCATGACAGTAGGATTCATGCCCTAGGTTCTTACAACACTTGGTCTATGAAAAATATCGTCAAATGTATATACGATGTTATTATAATACAATTGGTTCTCCCTTTTCATGGACAACAAAAATACTGTGTTTTGTAGAAAAAGACCAAAGGTTTCGATTAGGCATCGTGCCCTGCTTCCCAATTAATATTATGTTATGGTTATATATATTTTTTAATTTATGGGTTATTTTGTAAAATAAAATAATTAAAACAACATATTTGGCCCCATGAGTGTCAACTTATGGGCTAGCATACCATCTTAGATTTGCGGTATTTCATGTATGCTTGTTGTGCGGCTTTCCACCATTTATATAATATCTCTACTCTCTACTTGGCCTTCGAAAATTTAAAAAGTACATAGAATAAATAAATAATATTTTTTTTTAGATTAATATGGGTGTCCGGGCAAACTTGCGTGCACCTCGACTAATCTCATGGGCCATGAAATTAACGATAATATAAGTCTCCAATAACCCTAAGATTTGTATCACTTTTTCATTTTAATTCACCATAAAGTTGTTTTCTTCCACAATAACCTTGACCACCTTCCCTTTTTCTTTAACCCTTGTTGCTTCTTCAATCCTTGTTGCTTTTTCAGCTAGTTAGCTTTCAATCATCACATTTTTTTTTTTGTTAAGATCCTTATATTTCTCAACCTTATCCATCAATTTTGCTTGAACTCGTGCAAGTTTATCTTGATAATATTCAACATTTCCTTTACATTCATTGAAGTTGGACTTCAATGCTTCAAGTTTAGAGTGGCTTCGCATCCAATTTAGACTTAGTTCTCCTTTTTTTCCTCACATTCTTCCCTTGTGGCCTTCTTTTAATCCAATTGTAGCTCTAGAATTTTTATTCTTGTGTCCTAGGATTGAACTTGCTCATCTAGAAATGCACTCCCTTTATCTCATCCAACAACATTGCTTCTAAGGCTGCCTTGTCTCTTTTACTCTTACTTAACCATATATGTTTGAAGCTTTTCTACTTGCTTTTTAAAATCCTCCTCATTGTTGACCCTTTTTCTTTTGACAAGCTCTTTTATAACTTGCGAAGGTCCAACTTTAGAATACAATATCCTAGGAACAACAGCCAGGATCAAATTCCTACATCTTGTATACTCCTTACTTGTGCTAAGCAAGAGATTGGTTACATAAATAAAAGGTATTAACACCCTTAGTATGCCATATCTGAGGTAGGTTGCAATGTTTTTTTTACCCTGAAAGAACCCTCAACGATAATTAAGAACATTTCACCATTTCCAAACCAAGTTCTTGACATAGGAAACCATGGTTTGTTCATCGTAGCAAACCCCCCATTGTAAACTAGTAGAAATGTAAACATCATCAAACCATAGCAACCAGTAGTATTTTGGATAGTAACCTCATACGAGATTTTTTATCCTTATATTAAAGTGAGTAATAATAATTTATTATACATAATAATATTTTTAAAACTAACCATTTTTAGATTTTTTATCCTTATATTAAAAGCAGATAATATTTTCTTGCCAAAAATAATTTTTTAATATTTTTGAAATATAAGCCAAAATCCTTTAAAATTTTAAAAACTTATTGTAAAATCTATACAATATTTTTAAAACATGCTAAAATATTTTAGATTTAAAAAAAATGCTCAATTAATTTTTAGGATTTTTTTCCACATGCAAGGAAAAAAAGAAAATATTTTTATTATTTTTTATTTTATTTATTTAAGCTTTGAAAAAAAACTCATTTTTTCTTAAAATAAAACTGCGCAAAACATGCTTAATGGGTGTTTGTCAAACACACATTTACACAAAAAAAAAAACCTTTAACAAAAACATAGTAAGCCAAACAAGGCCTTGGCCATTTGACTAGAATTTGAACTTTGACCTAACTGAGTTGACCCAATAACTTTGGTTCAACCATAAACTAAACTACAGACCATTGGTTTGACCTGAAAACTAAACCAAAAATGAAACCAAAACTTCTAAAAATATATAGAAAAACTCAAAAAACAATTGACCAAAAATGGATCATACTAAAAAAAATAAAGAAGAAAAGGAACACGAAAAACATTCATACCAATTCCAGTAACATGACTCTCCAACGAAACCATATATGATCAAAACAAGGCCATAAACATGTTGTGAATCATTCAAGGATCAATAACCTCATATCTATTCATTTTGATTATAAAAGAATCATCACAATTTGGTTCAAATAGGTTTTGGTTCTAAACTGAAACCTTAGGATTAAAACTCATTAAAAACTTGTTATTGATGCCAATAAACCCTAGATTATTAACTAATCAGTGTTTAGTGCAAAGAAATGAATAAAAAATTATCCAAATCATAGAGTTAAGATAATGTTTTTCCTAAGAACACGAAAAACACTGCCCAGCAACCCAGAAAAACTCGGCACACTGTTAAACCCCTAAAATCACCTTCTAGGCCTTTAAAGACACTACTTTTGGTCCTCACGGACCACATTACCAATATCAAACATAGTTGAATCAAAAGAACTAATAAAAAACATCAAATCATCAAAATCATGCATTAGATTCCACCTTTATAACTACAACTCCATTGATAGCAAACAACAATATCAAATTTAGATTCAAAACTGACTCTTTAAACAACTTGATACCCAAATCAAGCTTAGAAATCAAGAACATCCACTAAAAAAAACCATCAAACACCTACTTCCATATTGGTATAAAAAAACATTTTTTTCCTTCAAAATAAACATCAAAAAATTCCCTAAACATTCCAAAAAACAGAAACAAACAACTCAGATCAAAATTAAGTAAAGAAAAACAACATTTCATGCATTAATCAAAATACAACATCAATATCATGTATCACCAAAAACAAGTTCAAAACATCATTAAAACATGTAATAAAGAGCTAGAGGTGTGCCTCATGGACATCACCTGCTAGATTAGAAGAGTTTATATATCTTTCAAGCTTTAACAATTTCTACTTCCTTTTCTTTCCCAAACTTGCTACTTTCTCTCAAAGTTGAGGAAATCTTCATTTATCATATCTTCCTCTCTCTTCTTTCTCTCCTCATTTATGGTCCTCTGCCATGATTTTCAAAGGGTATTTATAGGGTTTCAAGCTAGGATTTTGTTAAATTCAATCAAAGATTGATCCTCCTTCATCAAAGTTTGGCTCTCTTATTAAAATGAGAGAGTTTTAGGTATGTTTTATAGATGTGAGCTTTGTACCTATGTTGGTTTTACAATGGTGGTTTTGCAACAAATTTGGTTTTGGAGATTTTGGTGATTTTCCCAAACTTGGAGACGAAGAAGCTTGTTTCTGGCCTTTTAATTTTGAGAGAAACATAGCCAACCTTTGATAAGAACCCACTAAGAAGGCTTGAAGTGTGATAACATGAAAAAGATTAGTGGTTTTACAAAATGGGTATCACATCCATAGATGACTAAGTTACCTAGCTTTAAGGCTTTGTCAGAGCAACTCTAACGTCATCGGTAAAGGGGGTGCACTCCTTTTGTTTGGATCCAACCATGATCAATTTGAAGGTATGTAGCTTCACTTTCATTCACTTGAAGGTGCCAACTCGATCAGCCTATAATCTGTCAATGTAGTGAGGCTAATCGGGGACAAGATGTTGAAATTATTAAAGAAAATATGATGTAAATATTTGATGAGAGTAGCTGATCTTTATAGAAGAGGTGTTTCTAAGTCGAATGATGACAGTTACAGCCCTTGAGGTGGTCAGAAATACCACATTTATTTGTCAGAAGTTGTCTACTCGATCAGCCAAACTACTAAAGAAGAAGATATATAGTGGCCGAACAACGCGTCGTCTAGGCCAAACCCTAAAAATTAGGGTTTTAATTTGGGATTTTTATAAATTCAAATTAGTATTTTTTCTTCCTATTGCTTTTAATTGCACTCATGATTGCCTCTCAACTTTTATTTTTATGCAATTTCACCCTTGTCAAAACTCAATTGCCAAGCCCAAAGTTTATAACCTTTTCCAATTAGATCCTTGGTTTTTTATTTATGAAAATTGACCTTTGATAAATAAACAAACATTTAATCTCTTGAATTTTACCCCTGGTTTGATTAATTTGGACCCCTACATTAACGTGCCTTCTTTGGTTTGGCCATTGGCTTTGGATTTATTCAATCAAGTTTCTAATTGCTCACCAAACTTCAATATTTATTCTATTAAACCCCTGATTTGACCAAATTAACTCTTTAAAATTGCAATTTGACCCTCATACTTTAATTTTTTCCAATTAAAGTCTAAATTGACTTCAAAAATATTTTTTCCTTGCAATTAGACCCTTAATAAATTACAAATGAATCCTTAGACATCCAATTTTAAATTTGTTTTCCCTGAATTGAATTTTTCTTGGTAATAAGGCCTTCATTAGTTAAAACTAAACTGTAAATTTGGGTAGTTCGATCCTTCTCAACTAGTTTTTGGTAATTTTCTGGACGTTCTTCATGTTATTCACACTAATGTATATATTTTTTTCATTTTTCCAAAATTTTCTTTTTAATTGTTTTTTGTATTTTTTATTTTTTTTTGAATATTTATATGAGGTCCAAAAATAGATAACAATAAAGAGCTCACCACTATTACAAAAGTATACTCATTCATGAGTTTGTGCATGCTCTTCACCTTACCTAGTGGTCACACTTTATTTCTCTATAAGTCATCCATTCTTTTTCAAGAATAAATGTTTACTAGCTAATTGAACTTTAGGATGAAGGAAATATTCATAAAATTCAATTAGGAATTTGTCTTAATAATCATCGTAGCCAATACTCTACCAATGACTATATAAATACTATCGTATCCATTCATTTGTGTTTGAGTGTTTCTATCACTAAATTCAATCAACACACCTCTTCTCACACTAGAGAATCACTCAACCAGATGGCTTGTCACACAACTTCTGAAAAATTATTCATGCTTATCTATGGCACAATACTTCAACCACAATATTGGAATATCGGTTATGAGAAGATTTGTCATTGAGCTCACACCATGACCTCATACCTTTTCACCAAGGAGCTCACATTCATTGTTATATGATGATTACATCCTCCTTCTACTAATATCCCTCGAAGTTGCTCCAATTCTATATCACCATGTGCATTATAGGAGAGATCGTCGTCACTAATCACATGGAGTTTATGCTTCTTTCATCGTGGTGCTTATTATTCCATTCACACTTCAAACCAATGTGTCTTCTTCTTTTTATAATAGATGATTGTACCTCTTCAACTAGGTCCTAGACAATAACTTATCTTCTATCATTGCATGTATTGGAAAGGTCTTTGCTATTGTCTTTATTGAGAGCATGAGAGAAGTTTTACTATATATCCTTTTAGCTTAGTCTGTACTACGAGCTTCATTAGAAACACATCATCTGATTACACATCATGTCAGATATATTTTTTGTACATATTTTTTCTCATTTTTAGGTGTCAATACCATGTTGCATCCTACGAGTACTACTACACCTTTTTTATATTCCTTTGAGTAATAGTTTTTCGCCAAGTTTTCTATTACTTGCTTAAGTTTAACAACAACTATTCCTATCACAAATACGATGTCAATCTTAATTAATTGAAGTTAGCATCTTTAGAGAAATCACACCTCCATCATATCCTTGAACATGTAACTCATTTGTCCATTTATCATCAACTACAACTAGTTCACAAAAAAAAAAAATATCATGTGAATAATACCTCTACCAAGCAAGTTCCTAGAAAATATTGGAGGGGTCACAAATAGTCCTGCTTAAAACATAATTTTCTTAGACAAAACTTTTTAGGCTCATATCTATTTATCATCCTAACTTTTTATATATGAAATCACATGCTAGCTATGTTATGACTATCCTTGATAGTTTCTCCATCACATACTCCAATTTAATTTATCTACACTCGATAAGACTATCAATGATATAGAATCGTCAAGATTGACCTTTCATTCTTCTTCACTCTACACCTTAATCTTTCACATTCCACAAGTCTGGGTGTTTAGAGTACTCAATTCTACCTTCTTCTTAATACTACTTAAATCTCATGACTTAATAGTTCAACATATATATTTATCTAACGTGTGTGATTTTTTCTTCTTCATCATTATCGATCACCAAGATAACCTTCAAATGCTCTTTATATGGACATTGCATTTCATTATATATCCACCAACACTTTCATTCTAAATTTTAATAATTAAACTATACTATTATTTTAGAAATGATCAAATTAGCTGGAAAAAAATATAAAATCACCCAAATTGCATTTCAAGCGATTTAGATTTGATCCAAACAATTATGGCATAATGAACAACCTAAATTGAACAAAACACTAGTTGCATATAGGATCACCTATATTGGATCACTATCATTGGCTTCAATGGCTTGGCTCGTAATCTGCTCGACTTGGCTTAAGTTCATCCAGGCTTACTAATGACATGGCTGGTAGGGGACACTGTTGATGCAGCTGCTGACTAGACTAATGATGTGTTAATTTTTTTACCACTTTCATTTCTTGGAAAAAATCAAACATCTATTATTTTCTTAGCTTTGATGCTAATTGTTAGGATCAATTTGATCATTGCCTAGAGCCGAAACACTATATTTAACGTGGTTCAGCAACTTTTTTATATCCATAGAGCAGTCAAAATGGAAGATAAGGAAACTCAACTCCCATCTCTATCACCCAACTTGCCATTACAAGCTGCTTCCAATACTATATTATTAGTATATGTAACAGCCCGGCCCAACCTGCCGTATATTGTTTGTTCTCACAATTTTGTTCTTGGTGACGCGAGCCCATTTCTGAGCCTGACACCCCAAAACGCGTACAACAGGTTAGTAATCAACACTACTAATAAGGCCAGCAACCAACTCCTCACCCGCCAATGTAGGATCTTACAATTAACCCCCCTTAAGGAGTCTGACGACCTAGTCGACACCATCGGACAACCAATGAGGTTGGCTCTAATACCAAATGTAACAGCCCGACCCAACCTGCTGTATATTGTTCGTTTTGGGTCTTCCGCCCTCACGATTTTGTTTTTGGTGACGCGAGCTCACTTCTGAGCCTGACGCCCCAAAACACGTACAACAAATTAGTAACCAGCACTACTAATAAGGCCAACAATCAACTCCTCACCCGCCGATATGGGATCTAACAATATAGTTGTCAGACTTAATTTATAGATTGACCTAAAAACAATTATGGGTTATTGAGACCAAATCAACCTCATCGAATCAACCTGAGTTGACATTTTTTATTAGAACTACAATGTTTTGTTCTTTCATTTTTTTTCTTAGCTTTCAATTGGATTACTAAAACCCAACTAGGTTGAATGAGTGTAGTCGGGTTAGTATTTTGTCAAATTCAACTAAATACTCCATTTCAATTAAGTTTGGGATTCCTAATTTTTTAGATCAACCCCTCAAGCATACTTAGATTTAAAAACTATGCTTTTTAGTTGATTTTACTTGTAAATGGGCCAAAAGTTGAGCTGTCTAAGGTGGTACATTTGCCCTACAACTGAGCTTCTTGTACAATCTCTCATCTTTGAAAGAACCCACCCAACATATAGTGCTATATATAGCTACATTTCAAGGCCTACATCACACAGAAATGTGAGCTTAGGTGGTTAATGTGCTTGTTCGGAGGTACCCTTAGCTTCGACCCCAATATAGATGCGGTGGGGTTCTCTCCATAAATGTGTGGGGTTTTGGTCACAATGTTCTGTGCCAGGTATGGGGTCAATCCATCTTCATACTCAATATTAAAAAAAAAAAAAAAAAACTGAGTGACACATGAATTATTGCTGTTGAATCTGCCACGTGCACGGTTATGAATTATTGATCATAATTGCCGACGGTGCCTGTTACACTGTATAAGATTTTAGTGTGGTCATTTACAAGTCCTTCTCGTTCAAGTGAAAGTTTGACAATTTAAAGGTCAATGTGAGTGGTGGAAGGGGTTTAGCAGGTCATGTCATTGTACCGATATCTTGATGATTGGAGGATAATTTTGTTTAATTTCACAGCACTAGATCATTGTGGAGTACCCTAAGATTCTTCCCTTTTCAAATTTAATTATCATAAATACATAAATATCTAAGTAAGTATAACTTATAACATGGTGACAAGTGGCCTATCTCTTGTGGGCAAGGTTTGCCCCATGCCCATCCTGCAAAAATCACGTGAATTGCTGGTAACTTGTTTGCTATCTCGTTGGAAGTACTTATGTGACCCATATTTTATTAGGGGTTGGACAAAAAAAAATTGATAAATATATATATATTCAAGTTTTTTAAATTTATTGTTTTTTAAAAATTCTAATAATAAATTAAAAAGTTTATAAGAACTATTTCTGTCAATAAATATAAAAAATAAAGTGTTAACTCGTTTTGCTGCATGTATTATTAATGTGTTTTTTTACATCAAGTAATTAAAAAATATAACCGTGAATCACAAAATTAACACTTATATATAATATAATATAATATAATATAATAAAGATTATATGCACTAATAAAAATATGTAAGATCTCAAACTAATTTTTATTGTAGCTGGAAAATGAAACAATGTTGCAATTGCTACAGTAAAATATTATTTTCTTAGTCTATATAGAATAAATTTACAAAAACAAAAGATGTAAAAAAACATTAAAAATTACAAAACAAAAAAAAATGAACAAAAAATGGTATGAATATGCCAAGTGTAAAGAATATATATATATATATTCCGAAAAAAATGTAAAGAAAAAAAGGAAAAACTAAAAAAGCATTAAAATCATGAATTTGACATGCGGGTTATAATTATTATTTTTTAATACAAGCATGCATGATGATCCAATGTGCTTTTTACATTAAAAATTAAAAGTGTCATTTGGAAAGCCTATGCAATCACTAATTAAATAAATCGATAACCATTTATATAAATAAAAAAGTCATTAACAATAACCTAGAAAGAAACTTTAAAGATGATATATTTACCCGATTATTTTTACTAAACTATTTTATTTAAATAAATAAAAGACAAATCCACCCTAAAAAACTCATGGTTTAAAAGATAAATACAAATAAAAATAACTAAATAAACCCACACTATAAAAATAATATGAAAGGCTGAACACATCAGAAAAATATAAGAAATAGAAACCTGCCGATATGATGGAAACATATAAAACAAAACCTTGAGTGAACCCGGTAACCAACTTGGGTGAACAAATTGAACACATGACCTATGACATAAAATTAGGATGACCTCATAAATAGCAAAGCAAAAAACATTCCGGAAAAATCACATTTGAAAATAAATGTTTTAAAAAATATCAAAGTCGACTCGGACTAATATTTCAGATATATGACTCAGGTCATGAGACTAAAGTGACCCCATTAAAGGCAAACTTGAAAAAATAAATAAGCAAGATTCTTAACTAAACAAATATTAAGGGATGAAATTGAGTAAAAAAAAGTCAATAAAAAAAATGCAAAACAAAACAAATAACAATTAAAATAATTAGGACTAAATTCAACATAAAAACCAACTAAATTAAATGTTAAGGAAAAATTTAAATGAAATTAAATGTTTAGAGATGGAATTGAAAAAAATAAATCAATTAAGAAAATGATTATAAAATAAAGAATTGGCACCAAACTTGACAAAACAAATTCAATGAAAATAAATGCTCAAGGATGGAATTGAAGAAATTAAATAAATATATAAAATGATTGAAAACAAAAAAATTATAATTAAAAAAATAAGGACCAGATTTGATAAAAAAAAACTAACAAAATCAAACAACTAGCGATGAAATAAAAAATAAAACACAATTAGAAACAATCAATGTAAATAAAACAATTGCAATAAAGAGAAGAAGCACTGAATCAAAAGAAAAAATAAATTGAAGGGATGATATAATTTTTTGCATTATCAGCACGCAATCCAAGAAAGAAAGAGAAGGAAAATAAAGAAAGAAAAAAGTCATTTAGCGTCAAACTAGACCTCACTATTATATATGCATCACCTAGGAGGAAGAGGAAACCGAGACGCATCAAATGATGTGTCGAAAGCTTAATTTCAACAACCGTCGTCAGCCGCACGCGATGCTCGAAGGTGGCGAACGTCAACACCCTTTTTGTATGTGGACAAAACCAAAAATACCCCTATGACTAAATAACAAAAAAAAAATCTTTGTGAAATTACAACCAAGCCCTTGAAATCAAGGCTAAAAAATTTAAATGGCAAGGGTAATGGAGTAATTCAATTGTTCATAAAATTATATAAAAAAATGAAAATGCCTCTTAGGAAATGACAATCAAACCCTTGAAGCCAAGACTAAAAAATTTGCATAGTAAGGGTACATATGTAATTTAATTGTTCATGATAAAATTAAAATAATTATATGCCTCCTAGGGCAAAGATTCTAATTGTTCACTCTCTAAGAGCAATATGGTAATTGCACTGTTATGGAAAAAACTAAAAGACGGTGTTGTCCGAAACAAATAAAAAATAACAAATTAGTTGTGTGCAGAAACAATTTTACCCTTCAAGCAAAGCTTTAAAAATTAAATAATCAAGATTAAAAGTGTAATTTCACTGTAACCCTAGATACATTTCACTGTGGATGAAATATGATGAAAAATCCACAGGGTTTAATATTTTACTTAATGTTAATATTTTGACAAGATCTTTGGTTATGCGTCAAATTTCAATTCAGGTAAGGCAGTTGTATGTTTTGCCAACAATTCCTAAAACCACATAATGAATTTTTTCAATTTATATGATAGCCCAAAGACAAAAAAACAAAATATTTATAACTGTATTATGTATGCATGAATGAGAAATATACCCATTTTAATTAAGCAAATTAGAAAGAAAATATGATGTTATTTTGAAATTTTATAAAAACAATAAAAAAAACTAGTTGACTACATATATAAATTATATAAAAAAGTGTGGCCCCTCATATAAGTTGATTGGTTCTTTGTAGTGTTTACAGTACAAGGATGACATTAGAAGAATATCTGCGATATTTTTAATTGTCCATAATATAAGATCATATTACTAGAGGTAAACATTGAATCTCAAAAGTAATTATGGTACTTTCTCATCACCCCAAGACCTGAAAAAGCCATTAGCTTCAATGTTGAAGACGTCATATGACCTAACTTATGGTGAGGTATGAAGAGATTTAATTAATCATATGAGCTCGTTTGTCACACTAAGACTTAAAAAAGCCCATTCTTCTTCCATAACAATTCATGACATGACATGCCATATCAATTTAACTTGTGGTGAGGAGTGGAGGAATTTAATCATATACACCCTTTCATGGAACATTTTCACTTGATTATGTTCAATATTAAACATGTAACTAAGAAAATAATACAGGATTATTAAGTAAATAACTAAATAGTTTAGGCTTTAAAGGGGATTTAATCATATTTTGATTTGATCTTAGACCTGTTGTCGCCATAATTATTCAAGCCTTAGGTGCTCATTGGTTGTCATTCACGCAACACTTCATTATCATTGCATAATTAGCAAGTTCCATATTAGTAATTAAGCAGTCATCATCAGCCATCACAACAGAATACATATTGCAATTAATCTTGTCACCATCACCATCTTAAAGCTTTGAATCTATGAGATTATTGTTTGGTATATGCTGGGTCTGGGGGCCGTGGTTGGCTACGGGCCGGATCAAAATCCAACAAAAAAAATAATATGAGGGTCACCTTTTTTTGTATTTTTCACGTGATAAAATATTTAAAATGAAGATGAAAAACTTGATAAGTACATTAGATAAAATTAATCGAAAACCATGCCCGTTAATATCAAGCGAAAAAAAAAATTGGGGTGACTTCTTAGATATAATGAGTGAAGAGTGAATTAGTTGTCCTGTTTAAACGTTATCTTCGTTTAAAAAAAATTAATGTTATCTTCGTTTTAACCCATTCTTAATCATAGCTTAAATATGAAACAACAGGTTGTCTAAGGTAAAAAGTATTTAGGAAGTGAAATGAAAAGATGACAGCATTATATTGACTCGTGCTCACTTTCAAAATTAACGATTTGAGTAATGGATAGGAACACAAAGAGTTAACCTGGTTGCAGTGTTTTTAAACCTGGCTCGGTGGTCGACTCGATCCAAAGCCCAGGTCACCAGGTCAACTCTAATTTTTTTTATAAATCAAAACGACGTCGTTTTGGTAAAAAACATTGTGTCAACGGGTTACAACTAGGTTTTTGACCAGTTCACTGAGTCACCGGGTCACTCGGGTTTTTAACTACCTTTATTTTTTCTTAAACCCGATCCAATTTTAGCTCCGGGTAAGCAGGGTCCCGGGTCGCCCGCTAGGCCAGGTCGGGTTTCAAAACTATGCCTGATTAGACAATCCACCTCTTTCTTTTTTCTTCCCTAATTCTTATTTTGGCTAAGCTTTTATTGGGTCTCAACTGACCTGGAGTTCAACTAAAGAATAAAGATGAAATTTAAAAACTAAGTAAATGTTGATGGATGAAATTAAAAAAATAATAGTTTAAAAAACAAAACAAAAAATAAGCAAACCCTGGTGAATCTCCTATATTGAGATTAATCTTTTAAATTTATAACCTGTGAAATCTTAAATACTAGTTCAATTAAAAAGCTCAATTCCCTACTAATTTAATATTGGAGAATGAAATTATATATATAAAAATTCTAAATATAAAAAAATTGTCAAAGCTAAAAGAATAAGGATTAAATCACATAGGAAAAAAAAACTCAAGGAGGATGAAAGTATAAGAAAAATTCAATTCTAAAAATCATATAAAACAAAATAAATGGCAATGAAAAAAACAGGGACCAAATCTAATAGTAAAAAGTCAAAAAAGGATAAAATTAAAAAATAAATAATTATTGAATGATGAAACTAAAAAAATATTAGCTTAAGAAAAGGATGGGGACCAAGCAATCCAATATGAATCTTCTAAACTTGAGTTAATTTTTCAAACTTAAAATTCTTGAAATCCTAGACTTGAGTTTAATTAAGAAGCTTAATTTCCCACCAATTTAATATTGAATGATGAAATCATTAAAAAAAATACCAAAGAAAAAAGAATTGCACAAAAACAAAATGAGAACTAAATCACAAAGGAAAAAAAATCAAAGAATGATAAAATAGTTAAAAAAAAAACTTTAATTCTAATAATTTTCTAAAACAAAATAAATAACAATAAAAGAAAATAGGAATCAAATATATCACATAGCAAATTAGAGGATAAAATGAAAAAACAAATCTAGTTCTATAAACTTTTCAGAAAAAAATAGTAACGAAAAGAATATAAATTAAATTTAACGAAAAGAATATAAATTAAATTTAAAGGTAAAACAAATTTAAAATTTTGGAGCACTGTAACATGCAAGAAATCGAGATGAACTGAGAAAAGAAAAAAAAATTCTACCAACACTAAACTAGAAGTTATAACACCACACGCGTCGTCGTGGAAAGGAGGAGCCGCCAAGATGAATATAACCAGACTAAGAAAGCCTGACATTGATCCCCGAAAGCTTCCAAACACACCGAAGCTTGAAGACGACTATGGATTTCACCTTTCTGTTTTAGATTATTTGTTATACAACTTCATTTCCGCCGATAAATCCTAATGGGGAGAAAGATTTGTTCTGAATACATGAATTTCTTAGATTTTCAGTCAACTGCTTCAACTTTTATTTTTTTCAATAGAGTGTTTGAACTCTCGATTTATGATCTATATATCATGACAGAGGCATAAGTGATTTATCTAAGAACCGACCATTTAATTCTCTAACTGATCATAGGAGGACGTAAAAGTAGCACGCAGTTGCTAGCTATCTTTTTCATGAATATCATCAACTTGTAAATGCCAAGAGGCTAAGGGACGTACGAATTCAGATTTTGAAAAATGGGGTGGCCAAAATGTAAAGTTTTGTTTTTGAGGGGGTCATTAATTAAATTAAGTACCTTTACAAATTTTATAAATCAAGGGTTACTTTTTTTTCAATATAATATTTCAAGTCATGGAGTATTTCAACATTTTCCTTTTTTGCTAAATAAAGTGCCATAATTTGTGGTTTGATGGCTAGCAATATATGTAGACTCTGTTTGGCATTGTGTTTGTAACTGCGTTTCGTTAAATTTTGAAATTTTTTTTTTGCTAAAATTGAGTGCGGTTTGTACTTTTTATATCGTTTTGATGTGCTGATGTCAAAAATAATTTTTAAAAAATAAAAAAAATCATTGGCATGTATTTCAGCACGAAAAGCTATTTGAAAAGCAACCGCAACCACACTGCCAAACATGCTCGTAGATTATTTACTATTCCTTGTCTAAATGTTCATCTCATTCATTGATATTGATAGACATATCAAGTTTAATTAGGTATTTGTATCTTTCATTTGACAAGACTAAAGCATTTGATGTGTTGAAGACCTACCAGGCTAAAGTATAGAAATAAATTGAAAAGACCATCAAGATTATAAGGTTGGATAGAGATGGGGAATCGTATGGAAAGTAAAAAACAAAAATGTCAGGTACATTTGCATTTGCAAAGTTCTTTAAATAAGTGTCTGGCACACCATTGTTATATTAAGAAACAAGGCTAAAACAAGCCTTCCGACAATGATATATATATCAAGTTTCACAATATTATTGTCTCATGATTTTACTAAATATATTGTTTATCAATGTATATATCTTAAGATTATTAAGATTAATAGAGCAAATATATTTTATCCTCTATGTAGATGAAATTTTACTTGTAATTGGTGATTTGGGTTTTCTAAACCATACTACATTTTTTTTTTCAGAACTTTGATGTGAAAAATTTAGAAAGATTTCGGATAGCAATTTAATTATGTATATTAGTAATTGGGTGAGACAAATTAATTTAATAACCACAAAATACATTGAAAAATGAGTAATGAATAGTATGAAGAAGAGCAACGACAGATGAAGAAGAGCTTGCTGCAGAATCTGTCCTAGCGATAATAGCAGACTTGGAAAGATGCAACTCTAAAGGAGAACTTGTGCCTGTATAATGATCATCAGAAAAACATGCAGATGGTGACATAAGGGCAGGGCTATGTGACAGTGGTATAGTGGCAAATAAGGATGGGGAACTGGGTGGCTATATCTGTGAGGCAGAAGGGGTGGCAGAGTCGCTGGAAGGGGTCAGTGGCGAGGCTGCTAGGTGAAAAATAGGGGAGGTAATCAAGGTGGGCAAGTTTGTAGGCGGGGTAGTGGTGGGTGTGGATTGAGCTATCTGTTTAGATTTTGCAAGTGGAAACACATTTTCATGAAAACAAACATGACGGGAGACATATATACATTGAGACGCTAAATCAAGATAACGATAACCAAGATGAGAGGAACTATATCTTACGAACACTCATGGAGAGGAACGGAAATTAAATTATGATCATGGTATGGACGCAAAAAAGGAAAACAGAAACACCTAAAAGTACATAGAAAATCATAATTAGGAGTACGAGTAAACAAACATTCAAAAGGAGACTGATTTTGGAGGACAAGAGTGGGCATGCGATTGATGAGATATATTGATGATTCAAATACATAATTTCAAAATCGTAATGGGGCACTACATTGTCCTAGGAGGGTAAGACATGTTTCAACAATATAACGATGACAACGCTCAACACTGCCATTTTGCTCATGTGTATGAGGACAAATTAACCGGTGATGAATACCAATGTTTGAAAGAAACTGTTTAACTTGTGATATTCACCACCCTAATCAGTTTGAACAGATTTAATTTTTCAGGAAAACTGACGCTCAACAAGCAGTTAGAAACGTTGAAATATATAAAACACATCTGATTTGGCAACAAGAGGATAATACCAGATATATTTTGTATGTGCATCGATAAAGATAACAAAGTAACAAAAACATAGAAGCATGGCCCCAAACATTACTAAATATTAAATCAAGTGGAGAGGAAGTTTTATGATTCATAGGTCATAAAGACAAACGCTAAGACTTGCCAAGTGAACAAGCTTGACATTGAACAAGAGAGCTCCTAGAGGTACACATTATTTTATTTTTGAAAACTAACAGATGAAAAATACAGGAAGCAGGGTGACTCAATCGATGATGTCATATATCAGCAGTCGCAGAGACATAAAAAGACCAATACGCTTGAGGAATAGCGGTGGCAGATGACTCAGAAAAAACATAGAAACCATCATTGCTCTGACCGAAAAGGAGTACTGATTTGATGGTGAGATCCTTTACATAAAACACAGAGACATGAAATTCAAAATAAACATTATTATTATGACAAAAATTTTAAACAAATAGCAATGGTTTGGTAATATGAGGAACATGAAGAACGTTAGATAATGTAAAGGTGCGTTTAGGAGAATGTAACATGGCATGCCCAACATGGGATATGGGAAGACCCTTATCACACCCGACATCTCGGCGACCGTTTTGAAAATTTATTTTCTTGAAAAAGAACAGATATCTGGTATTTTGTTCTTTTGGAAAAATATCTTGCTTAAAAAGTTGCCACTTAGTATTATGGTCACTAGAAACCCTAACTGGTCAACAGAGATTCTATGGTTCGGGACTGGTTGTGGCTAGAGAAGATATTAGCACCCCTAGCGCACCTTACCTAAGGTAAGCTACATTACTGATTTTGTCTTAAGTAGCTAAAAATTTATTGGTTTATGCTCTGATGGTTTGCTTGTGACATTCCTGACTATGGCGTCACTTAATATTCAACTACGAATATTTCCAACTCTGGCGTTGCTAAATATTACGTAGCTAGAAAACAATAAATTTAAATCAGTATTTTTATTCTGACTCTTGCGTTAGTAAATAAATCAATAACAAATTTATTTTTTATGCATTCATATATATTTTTTTTACTTGTTTTTATTTTTATTTTTTTTGGGCTGGACCCAGCCAACCTTGCTCGATCACTGACCCAAGTCAGTGACCCCGCTGGGCAAAGGCACGCACCACGCATGCGTGCAAAGTGAAAGGCTAATTAAATTTCACGGCACAGTGTCAAATGATATTGCGAAGCAGGAAGAGAAGATTACCTGGACGCAGGAACGAAGATGATGGTGAAGCTCTTTCTGTGTGATTGGGTGACACTAGCCGGGCACCCGTTTCAACCTCCCCTTTGTTCTTCTGGCTTTGTTCTTTCTGTTTCTGATGGTTCGGAGTGTTGAAGCTGGAGACAAATGCCCCGGCTAATCAATGCTTGCAGTTTCTCTGTTTTTTCCCTGTTCACTTTGGTTGTATTCTTCCTCCCTTGATTTTTTTTCTCTGTTCGTGCTCTCCCTATTTTTCTTTGCTCTGGTTTGTGTTTTTGGCTCTCTCTCTCGGTCCCTCTCTCTCTTCTGGTTTTTTTTCTTCTTTACGTTTCTCCTTCCCCCCTGTTTCCCCTTTCTCTGTTTCGTTCGTTCTCTTGGCTTTTTTTCGTGTTCTAGCCCCGGGGTCCCTTTTGTTTTCTTTCCCTTTGTTTCGTTCTACTCGTGACCTCTCCCCCTTTCTGCTCAAACGTTCTTCTTTGGCTTTTATAGCCAGAGACAACAATGTCGTTTCTTCTAACCATAAAGTGTGGTAATTGCAGAAGTAATGGCAGTGCGGCGGAGGGCATCCATTTCGGTCAGGGAAGAAGATGAACAGCGCTTGGAGAAACGGCGTCGTTTTGGTGTTAATGGCTATTTGCGTTTTGACCCTTGAAGTTTTGAACGTTTTGTAATTAAGCCCCTAGTTAAATTTTAATTGGACCCCTGTATTTCAAAGCCTTTTACAAGTTAGTCCTTGGACTTTAATCTGTTGCAATTGTGCCCCCAACTAACCCCAAACTTTGGTATTTTTTCAATTAAGTCCCTAATTTTATTAATTAAATTAATTTCAAGTTCAATTAAGTCTAAAAACTTATCAATTCTCCTATTAAGATTTTATTTGATTAATTAAATTAATTACAAGCTCAATTAAGTCTCAAAACTTATCAGTTCTCCAATTAAGCCCTTGATTTCAATAATTAAACTAATTTCAAATTCAATTAAGGCCTAAACTTATCAATTCTTCAATTAAGCTCTTGATTTTGTCAATAAAACTAATCCAAAGTTTAATTAAATCCCAAAACTTCCAATCATGTTGTCATTAACCCCAAAATTTTAATTCATTCTTCATTTATTTCATTTTTTTTCATCATCATTTATTTATTTTTTTCATCAATTTTTTTATTATCATTTTTTTTAGAAAATATAGCAAAAAGAAATAATAAAAGAATAAAGAATTGGGTTATGACAACCCTTACTATCACCAACATGCAAGTGATCATTACCAAGATAGGGACCAGAATCGATCAGAGTTGCAAGATCAGGAGTAATGTGCTGGTTCGCACCAGTATCCGGGAACCAATTTCCTGCAGAAACAGAACCAATAGTAAAATGAGCAGAGGGCTGGTGGTTGCTGTTGCGAAACTGAGCACATTGAGGGTTATTGTGGCCGAAGGAGAAGCAGAGCTGACACTTGACAGTCTGCTCAAAAGGCTAGTGAGAAGGCCACTGCCCAGAACCAACAGACCGTTTGGTTTGCTGCCAGTTGCTCTGCTTCTAGTCTGCAGGGGCAGGAGAATGAACAACCTAAAAATCAACCGTGTGTTGGCTGTTATACTGACTACTGTTGAGGCGTCAGGAGCCACGTAACCGGCTCCTATTACGGCTGAAATCAAACTGGTGATGACGATGGGCAAGGTGAGCAGAGGGCAACAGAGAAGGTGTGGGTAATAAAGGTGGAATTGCAGTCATGGCTGGAAGAGAAGACTTGTGCAAAAACTCATAAGTAAGAAGATGGTTGTGAAGATCAGCGTATGACAGAGGTTCTGCCTTGGTTACGAGACTACTGACCAAGTCCTTAAACTTATCGTGAAAACCATAAAATATGTAGAAGTTAAAGTCTTCAAGAGAAAGAGGTCGGCCAGCCACAACCAATTCATCAAATAATGACTTGGTGTGCTGCATGTATGTAGTAACTGAAGCATCTCCTTGTCGAAGATCTTTAAAGGATCTATGGAGTTGCATAATACGGGAATTCAATGGAGAAGCAAGCGCTTTCTCAAGAGTGCGCCAAACACAAGAATAAGTTTGACAATTTACCACAAGATGCAGGATGTCCATGGAGAGAGAGGAGAGTAACACGCTTAAAATAAGCTGATCCTATTGCTTATAACTAAGAAAAAAAGGGTTGATTGCTAAAGAAGAACCATTAGAATTGTCAGAAATCTAAGAGGAAGGACACGACACTGAGCCATCGACAAAGTGGAAAACACCTTGTCCAAGAAGATATGGCTTCATCTACATTCTCCAATAGAGATAGTTAGTGGTCGTAAGCTTCAATGAGACCACTTGATGAGAGTTAGACAACGCAACGATAGAAGGAGGTGTTATCCCCATGATGTGGAGAAGGATGACAGAAACATGGGAGAAGGAACCAGGGGTCTGTGCTGCAGGTTGGGGCTGCTGCTGTTAGGAGAAGGAACCAGCGGCAGTAACTTCTGAGTGGCTGGCCGGTTGGGCTGTACCGCCGGTTTGGTGAGGGAAGAAAATGACAGCAACAGAGTCCATTTAGGAGAGGGAGAGAGGAGGTCGGCTGTAGGTGGGGAGAGGGGGAGAACAATTCTGACGGCATAAGGTTCTAATACCCAGTTAAGAATAATTGGGAGGCTTGACCTATTGTTTAGCCAACCCTTTCTATATATATATATATGTAGGGCAATATACAATAGTAATGGTGAAGGTTATCACACAAGAGTATAACTGTAATATTTCCTATATAAGTATATTCTATAATATTATAACAAGAGCAACAAAGATTTATTGTGATATTTTTTTTTGAATTTTTTTTTCTCCTAGAATAATAGGGGTAGATATCAAAATAAGCACATCAAAATTAATTATTTTATTTTGAAAAAGAAAATGAAGGAATATGTAGTGGTTATTAAGCATATAAACCTGAATTAATTATTGCAAATCCCATGAATATATAAAGCACTATTGGAAAAATAAAATATATATATATATATATATATATATATATATATAGAGAGAGAGAGAGAGAGAGAGAGAGATCATCCGTATTGAATCAAATGGGTTTAGCTAACCCATTTAATATTTGACTTTATTTTTTTTAGTTGATTGTTTATAAATGTTCTGTTTTTCTTAGATATTAATGTGATGTTTTTTTTTTTTTGCATATACATTATTATTCTTAGTATCCTTTGGAATATATAAAATTAAACCTGAATGACTTATTAAAAATTTATTTATAAAATTTATTTGCTCAATTGAGTTTTTATATAGAGGATGCAATATATTGGAATATATGAAACGAAATACTTCGTTGCTAAGTATTGATAAATAAAACCACTATGATTCATATATTTTATTCTTCATTTAAGTATGAACGTTTTCAGTATTAGCTAGTAAGCCTAAGCACATCATCTTTTCTTTTTATCCTTAATTTAGTTCCCAAGGGGCGTAGCATGATGACAAAGGGTTTGAGATCTGCACAGCAGGTCTCGAGTTCGAGTCAAGGCGTGCAGCTCTTGTAAGAGCCTGGGACAGCCGGGGTTTTACTCCCTTACTTGGGCCCACAAAGTGCGCTTTCCGGGAGGGTAAGGTTTCCTCGAATTCAAAAAAAAAAATTTCAGTATTAGATATTTCAGATTCATAAATGAATTCTCACTTTTAGATAGTATGGTCTCACTTTTAGATAGTGTGGTGTAAAATAACTATAGAGATCATATGACTCAAATGAGATAATATAAAAAAATATTTACATTATTATATATTTTTTATTTTATATAAAATTCATAAGTGACAATTTAAGTCTTAGAACCTATTAGATCGTCGAGTATGGCCATGTTGCTTGTGATTTATCCATCTTTGGCATAAAGTTCTATTGAATGAGAAATTGTTCCGTAAGTTTATTCTACCACTTCACCTAGTTTAGTCAACAAATAACATATTAATGAACATGATAATCATTTACGGTCCATTAACTTTTTATACAAGTGTTATGTCACTGTTGGTTTTGTTTATAAGTGATTAATAGATAAATTTTATTAAACAATTTCTTTTTTATTTGTCATGCATTCATCTTTCATTGGAAAAAAAAAGGCAGAAAAGAAATACTAAAATTAGTACAAAGCCAAAATAGATTTATCAGGCTACTTTCATAGTCAGATCAACCCACTTCGTTTTCAATAAAATACTAAAAAAATTTATTATTTTACGAAAACAACTCCTGTTTGAATCTTCTTTTGTACTCAAAAACTAAAGAACATCAGCATGAGGTTAGTGAAAGCTTAATTTGTATCTCAGAAGTAAAACTGCCTCTGACTCTCTGCAAAAAGTGACTCAAAATTAAAAGGCATATGTATCTCAAAATTTTAAGCAGCTAAAAGAAATCAGGTTATACTTCTATTTTCTTCTTATTGCATGCATCTGTAGTCTTCAATTTACATATCTTGGTTACTTAACAATAACTTTTATGCTGACTTAATGTGGAAATTTAGAGAAGTATAATCTTTCAATCATAAATTTATTGATAATAAAGTACAGGTATATATAAAATAGAATTAGTTCTTAAGATGGCACCTACTAAATTTAATTATGTCCTTGGTTATAAAAGAAATAAATGATAATTACATAATCTTTTAAAATAAAAAATAAATATAACATATAAAAAATATAATAACTACATGTTCTTGTATATTATCTTTTAATGCTGTAGTATCTGTTTTATTAATCTTTAGTATCTGTAATATCTGCAAGTATCTATAACTTATACTGTAATCTTCAATACTTAATTTGATCATTCAAATGTGATTAGTGTTAGACAGACAGTGAAGGTCAACAGTAATTTTGAAGGCAAGAACACCATTGTACAGTCGAAGATGATGCAACTGTTTAAACCACAAAATGCAAGTTCAGGAGTTGTTTGGCTACCTAGCTACGAACCTACAAGACATTGCAAATTAAGTTATGGAATTGTTGATGAAACTAATACCAGTTTCCGCAATAAATTCTTGATTCATGAACGATCAAACCGGTTAGAAAATCCAAAGAGTTTCATGATGGGGACTTGAAGCAGATGCTTAATTCTGAGCATGGCGTTGACATTAGGACCATCAAATTCAAAATGGGCAATAATGATAACCATTGTCAAAGATTATAACATAAAACCTTGGAGTCACACTTATGTATGATTTGGCATATGTGGTAAATTTGTGAGAAATTAATAGCTATATGTAGAGGTGAGAATCAATTTGTTCTGTTAGATTTGGATTTAGTTGAATCAAATATTTTTTTTAAAAAAAATCTTAATTTGATTTAATTTGATTTTTTATTTAAAAAACCGAATTAGTTGATTGATCTTTTAATTTAGTTTTTTTTATAGGTTTTAATATAATAAACCTTGTTTTTTGTTTTACTTTTTTGGTTTACTATTAAAATAAAATTGGTCTTGTTTGGCTAGGTTTAGTTTTATTTTTTCAGTTTCTCAAATCTAAAATCTAAACTGAATCTAACTATTTTTTTAAAAAAAACTTTTCTAATCATTTTTTTAGTTTTTCAATTAATTTATCCTCTTTTTTTTTTTTTTTTACTAATTTGATTTTTTGTTCACCCCTGGCTATATGATTTATATTTAGGAGGAGGAATATACTGCACCAGCTACATGTATGGAAGGGTGGGCTAGTGCCCATAACCTAAGGCTCAAATGTATTGCTAATAAATAAAAGGCTTTGTTGGGCCTATTTTAAAAATTATGTGTTGGGTCTAAAAATAAAAATCATTACTCGAAAATAAATACAGCACTTGTTGTGAATTTCAAACCTCAAATATTTATGTTGAAAAGGAACTCATATATGCATGAATGAATAGCCGTAAAAGCAAACCACTCAAAGATGTTGATACGGTAGAATTTAGAATATATGAGCTATTGGATATAAACTAGTTATGTGCCAGTGCTATGCTGCGCGATTCATAATATCTTTTTAGGAATATTTTTGGTTGCTATCTAATTTTTTTTTATATTTTTAAAGTATTTTCAAGATAAAATCAAAAAATAAACAAAAATCAACGAAAACCTCTAAAAAATATGCTCTTGATGTATTTGTGTTATTTTTAATATTTTCAGTGTTATCTCAAAAGAATTTAAATTTCAAATATCTTTACAACGCATTCGGCTTTTAACATGTTATTTTTAAAATCATTAATTTTTCTCATTAAATCGATGTTGATGTTACTCTTTTAAAAAAAATCAAAATACAAATATTGGATTAAGCAATTGAGCAAAAAGATAAAATTTTCTAGGTATAAATAAATGTTGACACACACAAAATGGAGGAGGGAACCATTACAAAAAAAATTAAACAAAAGAAGATACAAAAAAGAAAACCATAGATACATTTTTCTAAATCTAGTTGCCACCTAACAACCCCCTCTCTATTACCAAAGTGAACCACCCCTTCGCCCCAACTAGCCGCTAGCCACATTCCATCATTTACTTCTTTCCTTACACAACCTTTCCTTCTTCCCCGACCATCAACTCCCTCTCTCAGCTATTACGTTAATCACCCTTGCTTTTTCTCCTAGTGTACCCAAACTAGCCTTCTACCTCCCAAAATAAACTTAAATGGTAATTTCTCGTCTTCACGCAAGTTAATAAATTATATTTTTTATCAAAATAAATCTATGATATTTTAATTTTACATTTTAACATCCGTAAAATTAAATTAAAAACCAACAAGCTAAAATTGACCTATAACATGTATTAATAAAAAAAAAAACAAAGTAAAACGCAATATAATGCAACCAATGTTTAAAAACACTATAAAACATGAAAGAATAAGGTAGAAATGTGCCTTAAGGAAATCATTTACTAGGCTAAATCAATGTTTTATACATTTCAAGCTTAAACAATGGTTGTTGTCCTTTGGTTCTTTCTTTTCCAAGCTTGTCGTTTTCTCTCAAAGTTGAAAAAATCACTATAATAGGCTCTTAAACTTTCACACTTAGAGTTCATTTATTAATATTTTATTATTTTTTATTTTTTTTATAGTGTTATTATGATCCGAGTCAATATAATATATAGTCTTTTCAATATTTTAAAAAACATTTGTCCTGATTTTTTAAGTCAAACTATATTTTTATCAGTTGTTTGGGTTGTCTTTGAATCTATCAAATTGACTATGTCACGTTAGATTAATCCCCATATGATTTACTTTTCTTTGCTAAAATAAAACTTAACAACACTTAAATAATTGTTTAATATTTAAAAATGATCAAACCTGCATCTAACATAGAATATTCATCTAGTTATAATAAAAGCTAAATGGTATAGAAAAATCGCTATAAATCAAGAGAGTTTTTACTGTGGATTATAATAATAGTTCCACTTTCAATCTCTCATCTTTTTGCGAGCTGATAAACGTTTCTTTGGCTTTCTTCCACAAGGATATTCAGGTTTTTTCAATTTACAAGTATAGTCAAATAATGCTTTTAGCCTTAGAAAAGGCAAAAAAGAAGCTTTGCCTTTGGGGGAATTTTGGTATTTTAACATGGGTATTTTGTGTAATAAAAAGGAACATGAGGGGCATTTTAGTATTTCACGATGTATTTGTTATTTTTTAATCGAAAAGCAGCGGGTTTGTGTTCTTCACGCCCCAGCGAGTAGGCGGCACCCGTGCCATTAAAAAAGCGTGTATGACGCTTCCTGATGACCATGGCCATCTGTCATCTAATTGGATGTGCATTCGTGCACTCTTTCATATGGTGTGGTGCATGTAGACAAATAATGATTGAATTGTAGCCGGTGATTGATTGTTTGCGTTTTTTCTTTCTTTTCTCTCTCCTGATAACTAAAGTGCACAATTATCCTCTTTGTTTATTGTTTATCAAATCAGATATTTTTGTCAGACCCAATGTGTTTAGGTCTCGCATGAGTGTCATACCCAAACACCTTGGGTCTCACATGCTTGCTAGACCCACGCTCTTAGGTTTGAAATTGTTACTAGACCCAAGTCACTTAGGTCTAGACCCAAGCGTCTAGACCTAACAACCATACCAGACACATGTATCCAAGTCTTCCAGACCCATATGCCTAGGCCTGCCAGACCCGCGTCTAGGTCAAAAAAATTTAATTTTTTTCAAAATCACAATTGAACTGCAAAAATAAACACTACCTCATTCAAGTATGATTTTTCATTCATATGTAATTGAACATAACTACAAACTCTTTTTTACTTTTACAACTTATTTTATAAATTTATTATATTTGAAAAGGAAAGAATAGAAAAAAAAAATGTTGAGTTCTAAATGATTTATTTCAAGTCTTTAAAATAAGTTTACATCCAAGTGTTAAACAGTTTTTTAAAGGGTTCATGCATTTTTAAATTTGAGATGTTGTTGTATAATCTAATTGTCAAAGTTTGTTAGGGATTATTAAAAAAAATTGTGAATTTTAGGGATGCGTGTGGTTAATATCCCAAAATAAAAGAAAGAAATATAGAAAAGATAAAATTATATTTGGTTAAAAAGACAAAGTTGAAAATACAAAATAAATATATTTTTAGAACAATTATAAGTGTATTCTTATATTTTCAAAAGAAAGTGCATGAGTTTGACATGATTGTCAAGCCTAGGTGGCTAGACCCAGGCATGAGTCTTACACTGCTGCTAGACCCAAAACACCTGGATCAGACATTGCTATCAGACCTAGGCGTGGGTTTGACACTACTATCAGATTCAAGTATCTTAGATCTACGCTTGGGTTTGACATTATTACTAGATTCTTGTTTTTTGGATCTGACAAAGAATTAAATGGATATTTAAAAATTAATTTTTTGATTAGGTTTAATAACATTATTAAACTATTTTTTATATTTTTAAAAATTTAATATTATTCTACTGCGAAGTACGGATATGTATACTAGTTGATTCAAAAAGTTATGTGGTGGTAAAATTTAGAATAGTAAATGATAAGGAGGGTATTTTTAAAGATTTCCTTTTCTTCTTCGCTTTTCCTTTCCCAACTCATAATTAATGAATAAAAAAAAAGCAACTTGCAACTAATTATATGCTTAGGCCCACCAATAATGGCCGAAGCCGAAGCCGAAGCCGAAGCCGAACCCATAATTTGTTTCCTAAAAAATCCAAAAACAAACGTCTTCCCACTGTTACAATCCACCGTCACGAATCCCTGTGATAAACCCATCCAAATACAAAACGGCCCGTCAAAACCAACTTCACTCCGTCAAATAGCGGTCACCAAATTCTTTGCAGAAACGAAAGGCTATCCTATATTCCAAACCTTGCCGTCTCAGTTAGGCTTAACAACACGTGGACCAACCCTATTGGCTCTTTCCATCACCGCCTCTCCTTTGCCGTAACCATCTGGGCTTCCTTCACTCCTATAAAAATCAGTCCCCGGACTCTTCTTCTCACACAATTGCACCCTTACAAGTTCTTCTTTCTTCGAATTTTCTAAAGAAAAAACATGCAGATCTTCGTGAAAACCCTCACCGGCAAGACCATCACTCTGGAGGTGGAGAGCAGCGACACCATCGACAACGTCAAGGCCAAGATTCAAGACAAGGAAGGCATCCCACCAGATCAACAGCGTCTAATCTTCGCTGGAAAGCAGCTCGAAGATGGCCGAACTTTGGCCGATTACAATATTCAGAAGGAGAGCACCCTCCATCTTGTCCTCCGTCTCCGAGGAGGTATGCAGATATTCGTCAAGACCTTGACCGGGAAGACCATTACTCTCGAGGTCGAGAGCAGCGACACCATTGACAACGTTAAGGCAAAAATTCAAGACAAGGAAGGAATCCCACCAGACCAACAACGTTTGATCTTCGCTGGGAAACAACTTGAGGATGGTCGGACTCTAGCTGATTATAATATTCAGAAGGAGTCGACCCTTCATCTTGTGCTCAGGCTCCGTGGAGGGATGCAGATTTTTGTGAAGACCCTAACCGGAAAGACTATTACGCTGGAGGTGGAGAGCAGCGACACCATCGACAACGTCAAGGCGAAGATTCAGGACAAGGAGGGGATCCCACCAGATCAGCAGAGGTTGATCTTTGCTGGGAAGCAGCTGGAAGATGGCAGGACTCTGGCGGATTATAATATTCAGAAGGAGTCAACCCTTCATCTTGTGCTCAGGCTGCGTGGAGGGATGCAGATTTTTGTGAAGACATTGACGGGGAAGACCATTACTCTGGAGGTGGAGAGCAGTGACACCATTGACAATGTCAAGGCGAAGATTCAGGACAAGGAGGGGATCCCACCGGACCAGCAAAGGCTGATCTTTGCTGGGAAGCAGTTGGAGGATGGAAGGACTTTGGCTGATTATAATATCCAGAAAGAGTCTACTCTTCACCTTGTCTTACGCCTTCGCGGTGGCATCTAAGGGTCTCTGGTTCTGCTCAATGTTTTCTATTATGTCATGTGTGATTGGCCATCTAAGGCCTTAAGAATACTGTTTTTAAGTTTCCTAATGATTGAATAAAAGTCTCAGCAATTTCTGGTTCATATTGATTTCTATTCATGCTCCTACGATGATTTGTCTTAATGTTATCAAAATCCAAAATTGTGTTGGACTTTTAGTTGGAGCTTATAGAGGACCTACACATATTCTTTTCATCTACAAAAAATCCTACTTTGGATCCCTGTTTTTCCCTTAACTGGAGTTTGAACTGTCCAGAAAACCAGATAGAATCCTGCAATTATAATATAGTAATTTAGTCCCAGTTATATCTTTGATAAATTTCGAGTCTTGAATGCAAACCGTCTAGACAGTCAAAAAAGAGGGGATCGTCCTCCAGAATGGAAATCAAGGGAGCTGGATCTCCGAGAATCCTAAGGTCGGATTCAGTAGGTCAGAGTTTGTTTGTGTGTGATGATGATAAAGAGAGAATCTCACCAACATAAAAACAGAGCTGTGGCGGAAAGCCATATTTCCATTTTCTCACTTGTCTCAAGATGAGGTACTTTTTTTCTCAGATTAAAATCGTTACTTTTGTTCTAAGGTTCATTTGGGCTATAATGTTTTCGTCTTATGCTTTAACATCTATAATGTTTATGATACTGTATTTTATTTACCCGATTGATGTAAGAACAGTTTAAATCAAATATCAAGAAGAGTTTATTATTTCTCTTGTTATTGAATGAAGAATACATGTAAATATATATAGTACTGGGTCAACAAATCTGCCTATAATATTACTCCTATAACTAGGAAAAAAATAGTGTTGTTGCTATAATCATTCTATCCTACAATATACATTAATACTATAATTAGGAAAGAATCCTGCAGAAAAGGAAACCTGCAGAACAGGAAAGAATCATAAAAAATCCTGCAGAGGAGGAAAGAATCATAATATTTCAACAAGAACTTCGTCTTTATTGAATCACTCAAGTTTTTTTGTGGCCTATCTTCTAGTGGTTGAAATTGCATGGACTGTTAGAAACAGTTGATGGGGTATTTTGTTGCCAGGAATTTGGAAATCTCAGTCCTTGGAATACGGTTTTGCATTAGGTATGCATTCGTGCAAATGAATTGTTAAATACTTGGCAAAGGGACACAAAAAGACTTGTAGATTGAAAGCCAGTGTAGGCTTTGAAAGAAATCCATTAATCAGGAGGTTTAATCATTTACCAATTTCTATATAAAACTGGACAAGAAAAGATCCTTTTTCCCACTAGAAGATTCGTTGTTCCAGGCATAGGGCTCAAAATTTGCAGAAATTGCAAAGCATTGTTTTCTGCTGACAGAAATGGATGTGTGCTATTTCTATTGAAATCCAAACTCTATCTGGATTATGTGTGACCTTAGCCCTGAGTTCCTCTTTGAAAGCATGAGTAAAGTAACACTAAGCAATAGAATAGGTCGATAGTCACAGCACATTCATCTCGGATCTAGCAAGGTTGGAGATGGTTATGCCATTCTGTCAAATGCTGTAGTATGTTCCTTCTAGTTATCATTCGGAATGCACATTGACATGGTCATTAAGCGAACTCTCATTTTGGATATAGGGGAGTGACCCATCTTACTGTTTGCATTTATTTATCACTTCGGTAAAAATATTGGTGAATTCATGTCACTGGGAAGAGCTAAATGGACTAGTTTCTTTTACTTTATTGCAGCAGGGAGTGTCTCCTTTTATTTAAAAGAATATGGCATATTTGCTACTACCCTGCAGCTGCTGACAACCAAGATAATGTCTTAACATCACATTTCTGACTCGCTATCCTTTTGGCATGTCGTCCTCTCCCTATCATTCATTTTTCCTGGTGCATGAAAACCAATGGCAGGCCCTTATCATGGCGCACATGTATGCCATCCTCTTAAATTTAATCCATGCATTACTACTGCCATTGTTTTGATCTCAGCCAGAAAGGGAAAACAATTATCAGCTAAAAGAACAATAACAGTCACTTTTGCCATGACAGCATAGATAATTTGACCTTAATCAGGAAATCCATTTATCGAAGTCAAGGATAAAACGAGCATGCGGTATATCCTCTAAGGAATCAGCTGAAGTAAATGCTAAGGATTCAGGTGCGGGGAGCAGGGAATATGAGCGTGCTTCATCCCTCATATCCATTAGCTGAAGCATATTGACGCAGGCGGAAGTTATATACAGCAACAAACAAAGAAAAAACACAAATTTTAATGAGGGAAAGAGACTGTAAATGTGAATCCAAGTTATCAGGTTTTATTTTCTCTGGAAATAATAACTTTTTAGAAAATTTATAAAATTCAGATACTCTCCCTCAACTCGAAAACAAAATAAAAATCCAAAATTATAAAGAAAAAAAAGCATGAAATCCAAAAATAATAAGAAAAATCACAAAAACTGTTAAAATCAAGACTATGAGGCAAGATTTTTAAAATCTAAAGATCTGACCAGTAGCGATTCAATAAGATTTATAGGAAAACAGTCTTCGAAGACTCCAACAAAAATCTAAACATGATCCAACAGTCAAATAAAAAATTATAATCCTTTTAAGTTATTATTCTAATTTAACGTAACCTCCTCTTAAACTTAGATCTATTATACTCGTTTATAAATATATTTATTACATCATCCATATAAATAAATCATTATCTAGTTATAATATACCTACACCTAGCTATCCAAAATTACATATTATCTCAAGCTGAAAACAGGGGCGGAGAGCATGGAATGTGAGCGTGCTTGCATCCAGTGTTAATGGTAGGAAAAGCCTAACAACCATCAAGGGTCTTAAGATAAAAACTTGGTTATAATAAGACCAAGAGTTCTTCTGGAATTGTGTCATGGTCCCGGAAATCCTTTGTTGCTATTGTCTGTTATATCACAATCTTCCCTTTTCTGGTTTCATTTTTTACATGCAAAGGGAAGAAAGACAGATCCTCATATTCATGGCTTTTAAGCGACCGCGACAGCCGCGCGGAATATGAGCGTGCTTGCATCCACCGTGAAATGGTGGGAAAAGCCCAACAACCATTCAGGGTTTGAAGAATGAACATAGCTATAATAAGACCAAGAGTCCTGCTGCACCATGGCCCAGGAGCTCCTTTGTTGTTATTGTCTGTTATATCACAATCTTCCTTTGTCTTGTTCCATTTTTTAATATCGAAGACAAGAAAAATAGATAATCAGATTCATGGTTTTTAACAATATATTAAGAATTTCTTGAATTGAATTCAGCTTAGATATTTTAATAAAACCTCATGTTTAAAAACTTTCTAAGTGTAAAAAATTGAATTTCAAAGGGAATTTAATCTCTAAAACTTAATACTACAAAAGTAAACTAGAGGGCAACCTTTCTAATTTATAGTTTCCCTTTTATTTACAATTTCAAGGTGAAGATATTAAATATTAAAATTATTTTAAAAAAATATTCATTTAGTCTTTTTTTATATATATTTAATGAAATTTGATGAAAATAATAAAGATAATATAGAGATCTCCATGCATGTGATTCTGCCATTGCTGATGCATTAAAGTTTTAATAAAAGATTGTATGGACTCTTTGACATTACCATCCCTCATGCATTACATACTGCTGTTTACCTCATAAGTTCTAGTTTAAATTTGTTGCTAATCTTAACACTTTTTTTTTTCTTTATTAGATTCCATCCTTAAGACATTAGCCTTCGTGAAAGGGAACTGTTCTTCCCCTTATTTCCATGCGATGATTATGTATATTAGTGCAATTTTGTGTTTGGTTCTACTGTTCTAGTACCATAGAAGTCTGTAACTTAGGTTGAGTTAATGATATGAATAACTAGATTAAGTTTGGCTCATAAGCCTGTAAATTCTATCAAATTATGCTTGAACTTATTGAAAATCTTAGTGCTATGAACGTATCATCTTTACAAATGGAGATGTGATTTCAGTTCGCAGCTTGTTTTCTAAGTATAAAAATGGAGACGGGGCGCCTGGTCCATGCTGAAAATGATGCGTCGAGCAACTAATTAGCAAGATTGATTTCTTCGTCGTTGATGGCCTACAACAAACTTTCAAGGACGTTGTGATGAGAAGCTAGGTTAATAATTATCGAGAGAAGAAAATAGTCAATTTTAAAAGTAGGAGTGAAGGATAAAAAGGGTTTATTATATGTTAAAATCTTCAAAAACTAACAATGGAATAAATCTTAAAATACTTAAATTTTATTTATTCATATTTTCGACTATTATAACATAAAAAAACTAGAAAATCCTAAAATAATAAATAGAAAAGCTTAAAAAAAATAAACTAAAAAAATATCTATTTTTCTAAGAAACTGAACATCAAGTTGAGTTTTTAATTAAAAATTATCCTCTATTAAAAACATCTTTTTAAGTATGAGTCATTTTATTATGGATTCCTGATAAATTTATATATGTCACCCCATTATAAATTCATAACACATCAGTTACTATTATTATGTAAAAACAAAATAATTATCAAATATAATTGAATTCTAATACCAATTGATGCAGACGAGAGTAAATGATAAAAGTGTTTGTTACATGTTAAAATACTAAAAATTTAAAAACATCATAAATATAAAGTGACTCTTAAAATATTTAAATTTATTTATTGATACCTTCACTTTTCAAAATTTTATTACAACCTTTTATATATATAAAAAAGCTAAATTTCTAAAATACTGAATAAAAAATATAAACTAAAAAAGGTATATATATCCTTAGAATAAAAAAAAAACTAGAAAAATATAATAAATAAATAAAGTAAAATTACTAAGAAAAATGATTATTTTCCTAAAAAATATCATTACATGTGCCTCGTTCATCTTCTCTTCCAGTACCTATGATGAAAAAACCATTCGCAAATTGTGGCTACATTTTTGTTTCATTGATTGGTGCGGGATACGAGAAAGAATTTATAAGATTTTAGCAGAATTCCAGGCTAAAGTTTAGTTGCTTTCGGTGATTTCAATAAAGTCATGTAGAAAGTGATCAAGCATGCTTCAATTGCCTCTTTATTCAATTATTTATCCACTGTTGTCAGGTAAGAGTAATATGATGTTTAGATTTATACTTAGATTTGTGATTTAACAATAAACATGATATTATTATAATAAATAAAGGTTGTCTTCAACCATGGAACTCTGATTTTCAAAAACAGTTTCTTTTTAATTTTATATTGTCTTTCAAATTCACTCAAGTTTACTGATAAGTTTTCCATAGTTACTGATTTTGATTTAAAGTGTTACAGGTTGATTTAACAACATCAAATCAAGATTTTAAACATGTTGGATCAGTTTCTTCAGAGTTGATGTCCTTTCTTTTATTTGTATTTATTGGGTTTTTTTTTTTTTGTCTGCTTTCTGTTGTTTTTGTAATATTTTTCTCATCAATATATATTACTTTTGCCTACCTTCCAGCAGCCCCTTTAATATATCAATTATTTCCAAAATAATAATAATAATAATAATAATATGCTCGAGTTTAGAAAGTTGATTTCTGAAAAAATTTAATCCTGATTGGACTATTAAATTTGAATAAATAATAAAAATAATTCGTTAAGGGTAAATCTAATAGTCTTAGCGATGTTGACATGACAGCGGTTTCGCTATTAGCTTCATGGGACCATATCTTGTATAAATGTGCAGTAAAGTTAGATTTTCCTTCTTAGGAAAAAAAAAAAATAAGGACTAGCTATGTTTGTTTTTTAAAAAATAGTTTTTGAAAAATTATTTTTTAATTTTTTTTATTATTAGAAAAATTAGTGAATAGAAAATACTTTTTAGTCAAAGAAAAAGTTGGCTTGGTTTCTAGAAAAATATTTTTCTGAAAAATTTGGGCAGAAAATACTTTCCGGAAATTGTAAAAAAATTAAAAATATCGTATTATTTGCTGATTATATCAAATTTGGTCCTCAAACTTTTAATTGCTATATATATTTTATTTTGAATATTTATTTTTCAATTTCATCTCTTAAGATTTAATTTTTATATTAACTTTGGTCATCATTTTTATAATTGTTATTAGTTTTTTTCTTATTATTTTTTTATTGGAATTTTTTATCTATCAAATTTGATCCTCATTCTTTTGATTGTTATTTATTTTATTTGAAATAATTTATGAAATGTTAATTATTATTATTTTAATTTCTTTATTTTTTTTATTTTTTGGATTTGATCTCTATTATTTTGATTATTGTTTATTTTATTTGAGATAATTTATGAAATTATATTTTTTTTTCAATTTCATTCTCATTCAACTTTTTAATTTGTAAGATTTGTTCCTCATTATTTTAATAAACTTGAGAAAAATAAAATATTAATAAGTTATTTTCCAGCTTATTTTTTATGACATAACCAAACACTAGAAATTATTTTTCAACCTATTTTTCATTACACTACCAAATATTAGAAAATAATTCACTTTCCTGAAATTCACTTTAAAAAAAAACTACTTTCCAGCAAACAAACGAGACCTGAAACTAAAAACTTATTCTTATGTCTTGTCATGTTTGTTTTTATATTTGAAACTAGTTTAATTTAAAAAAATATTAAATTAATTTTTTAAAATATTTTTTGTTATAATTTTGATGTGATAATATTAATATTAAAAAATTTTAAGAAATATTTTTATATCAAAAATTTTTTAAAACACAGTAACACAGAAACTTATTAGCTGGTGATTTCAATAATCAAAAGAAAGTAAAAAACTGGCTGTTCTTTTAACTTCCCAATCCTGAAGCCTAGAAGTTTCAGCATGGCACTAATGATTTGAAGCACAAGTAAAGTATCCATGGCGTGACCTTCCACTAGCTGCCATGAAGAAGTCTCGAAATGATGCTCACATGTCTACAGCTGGTTTCTTTATAGCGACCCAGGATCTATCCATTTCCTTCAAATGATACGGGAAACGACAGAAGTATTTCCAAGGATATTTACGTAAGAACATGTCCTTGTCTTTACAGGGCTTGTACAAGATGGATGCATGTGATAGGTTCTGGGCTGATATTATTATTTTTTTAGTATAATATTTAGAGGATGCAAGTGTGTTTTTTTACCAATAACTTGGATTATAGTTTTATATAATTAAATAAATTGATTTTATTTGAATTATATAGCTAAAAAGAAAAGACAACGAAAGCAAATGAATATATATATATATATATATATATATATATATATATATATATATATATAATCACGATAAAATAAAAACTTTATTTAAAAACAACTTATTGTGTTTAATAAATTTATTTATTGAAATCAATTTGCAATATAAATCGATATATGCATAAAATTTATTGAAAAAATTAAAATGAAAAAAAATATTAAGCCATGTTGTATATATTAAAAACATCATAAAAAATATTATGTCATGTTGTGCATATAAAAAATGAGGCTATACATTGTGGGCCTGGTAAACCAGGTCAAGCACCTAGCCTACTAAAAAAGAGCCCATGCACGGGCCTACAAGTACAAGCACCCATGCATGACCTATATATTTTTTTTAATATAATGGGCTCAACGACATGTTGTCAACTCCTAATCTTTGATAAAAAAAAAATGATGCATCATCTATAATTTCCTAGATGAAAAAACAGTGGCTGTTAAAACAAGATTCTTGTTTTTTCACCGAAAAACATATTTTCAATATTTTTTTTTTACCAAAAACATCTATGAAACACTCTTGGAACCTTGTAAAATAAAACACCTTAAAACCTATAATCAACTCGAAACAAAAAAATTTCTCGATTTTAGATCTATTTCTTTATGTGCTATCAAGGTAAAAAAGAACACTTAATCTTAACTCACTTCATCATATAGAACTATTTGACACAAAAAATCAACCGTTTTAGTGGCCGAAATTATCTCCAACCAAAACATTATTTCTCTACGCGAAATATGGCAAACCCTTCTCTCTCCATAAAAAAAGCTGAAAAAAAAAATAAAGTTGGTATTAAAATTGAATTTTTAAAAATTAGAGTGACCAATTACTTAATATTTAAAAAATATAGGGGACTAAAATGAACTTTTCAAACAAATTGCAAAGTCACTATCTAGTTTACTCGCACTTTTCACTTAAATTCTCTGTCTTTCAATTCAACATTCCTTCCAAAAAAATATGCAATTAGATTTTAATTTGGGCTAAAAAAAGCTTCATTGTAAAAATAGAAGTTCAAGGATCAAATTGAAATTTTTTAAAAAATTAACTATTAAAATACACAATGACATGCGAAAAGATAACAGTAAAACCTTTATTTCTTTCTGTTTATATTGTAATGTTTGTTGAGGTTGTACATGATTGCAAAAGCATAACTTCATATGGACTTAAAACATATATATTAATTTAATATTTTGAACCATGTGATTTTTTAGATGTTTTGAGCTTTAAAGATAGACCCTTTTTTCCAATTGGATTGTAATTTGTAAATAGACAATTTATATCCATAATATTGTGTTCGTATGAACTCTTTTGCAAGCTGCACAATTTGTGTTAACATTTTACATATTTAAAATGATCCATCTGGGGTTAAAAAAATAGGGGGACAAATTAAGAAAATATATCTCTCTATATTTTTATTTTGAAAATACACAAATTTACTCCAAATCTTTCATGAACATATTTATGTTTTTTTTTTTTGTGTTTATCTCTGTCTTATTATCCTAACAAAATACAATCATGATTGATAAAAACCTCTTTTCTTTGTGTACACGCAATATCTTGATATATTTGTACCTCTTCCTCTGAATGCAAACCAACACAACCAATCTTATCTAAAAACCATGTCAATTTTGAAGATGTTAGAGGCTTGGGGAAAAATTATTTTACAACATGAGGTGTGGAAAAATAAAAAATTTGCACATTAATTAGTGTGAGGCTATCAACGCAACAGAAGGGTTCATCCTTATTTATCATATTTTTTGCCCTTCTGCATGTAATCCTTGTTTAAGTCCCTTAATGTTAATTACATGCCTCAAATAATTACCAAAGAACAAGGCATACAAGTCCCAGCAGCTCCTACTGGCTATCAAAGTGGTTATGCTGCTAATGTCTTGTAGCGCACAACTACCAGTCATCGCATCTTGAGCACCATCCATTCTTTGTTTTGTGTTGTTTTTTTTAAAAAAAAAGAAAAAAAGAAAACGTGCCATCCTTTGCTATTAATATATCGGTACTCTAATCCCTTTAATACTATCCCAGAAGCTTTACTTCTATTGTTTCTTCACTAAATTCCCATTGGCAACGTCTTTCCCTATGGCTGACTCTGAACATTCTTCTTCTGATGAAACTTTTGTGTATTCGAGAGGTACTATACTGTTGCCACTCACTTTGTGGTCTCTTCTTCTTTACCTACACAGCTTGCTGGTAAAAATATTAACGGTATTTTGTCCCTTCTAAGTTTTGTTACCTTTTGCTGCTTTTACTTGAAATGTTTGTTCACGACAAGGGTGGGTGTTTCTTTGTTGGACTATTTGTTCAATAATATATTTGAGTTTATTGATTTTGGGATGTTTTGTTCAGAGGAAACAAGTCAGGAATCAAAGCTTGAATTCTCTGAGGATGAGGAGGCACTTATAATTAGGATGTTTAATCTAGTTGGAGAGAGGTTTGTCTGTTGCCCTTTTGTTTTTCTATTTCAATGAGCCTTCAGATTCAAAATATTTAACCTCAAGTTTTAATAATTTGATCAGGTGGTCTCTGATTGCTGGAAGGATCCCTGGAAGAACAGCTGAGGAAATAGAGAAGTACTGGAACACTAGATGCTCTACAAGTGAATGAAGCTGTAAAAGCATAAGTACTGCTTTCTTTACCTCTGCTAGAGCAAGTTCTGTGTCTGTCATTCATAAGCAGAAGATGATGGGTTAAGTTGAGTCTCGCTGTTATGTAGCTATGCTGTGTTTCATGCAACTGTTGTCTTCGGTTGCTGATGAGTCGAAGATATGTTGCTTACACTTTAACACCTCTTTAAAAAAAAATAAGCCTGATGTGCTATAAAAATGAATCAAGATATCTCTTCACGACGAGGAGATTGTCGTTTTTCTTCGTTTTTTTGAGGGCAGTGTGATTGGTGATGCTTTTTAAATAACTTTTCGTGTTAAAATACATGTTAATGATATTTTTTTATTTTTTAAAAATTATTTTTGACATCAACACGTCAAAACGATCCAAAATATACAAATCATATTAAATTTTAGTAAAAAAAAAATTAATTTTTTTGGGAACGCAGCCGCAGCTGTGTTCCCAAACGTTTCCTTCATTGTATATTTATTTATTAAAATTCTTTTATAAAATACTTTTATATTTTTTTAAAACGATATTTATTTAAACATCAAAGAATTTTTAATTTTTTTTTAAAATATTTTACAAGTATTATCCATTAATCATTTTAACTAAAAAGAACAACACAGTACATCAGAAGAACTAGAAAATTAAGCCATTATCCAAAATATCAAATTACTCTCAAGCGCATTAGGTAAATTCAAATCTCATTAGAATAATTATTAGAATCAGTTCGAGATTTAACTTAATTCAAGATTTAAATTATGAGTTAGTCAAGTTGATTTAAATCAATTCAAGAATAATATTATTTGAATTTTTTTAATGGAAATAAAGTTATTTTAAATAAAAAAATTTAAATTTAAAATTAATTTGAATTGATGTAGTCAAACCTCATTTTAGATGATAAAAATAGGTTGATCTGACATGTCATCCGAATTTGGCTTATTCACTTCCCTTTGATGGCGATGCTGATAGGAATGGATTCTTTCAGTCCGATCGAGATTGAACAAACGAGTATCAGAAGCCTAATGGGCTAATAGCACAATTTGCGTCTACAGATCAGCCACTTTTTTCTATTCAAATAATCATGTTTTTAATAAGAAAATCATTGATATGTCAAAAAAAAAAATTCATAAAAAACAAAAATAAATGTTTGAAAAAACATACATTTTTTTAGAATTTAAATCATTAGAGTTTCTCTCAAACATTTATTTTAGTAACCATAAAAAAGTTTTAAAAAATTTGTTCATCTTAAGTTTTAAATAGATGAGTTATACTTGCATGATATAATTATAAGAACAAAAACTAAGTATATTCAGCAATCAAAATTAGCCTCCAATATAAAAAAGTAAATAAAATAAAAATGATAGTCGATTTATCAATTCATATAATTTCAATTTAAATATAAACATTGTCTTTTAGTTATTCAAGTAAATATTTTCATTATATCAAAACATCCATATATAACATTAACACTTTTTGTTCATAAAAAATTATCTTAAAATCTTATCCCCAACATAAAACAAGTTTACTTGCTAATATCTCCTATCAAGAGTTTTTCTACTATTACGAATTTATCTTCCCAAGAAAACAGAAGGAATCGGTAAAAAAATAAAAAAAAAATGACAGATATACAGTTTTCAGAAAGGCGGGCCCAGTACTTCACTGTTTAGAACTACCCTTATACGAAGATGAAATCTATCCTACTGTTGAAATGATATAAAATGAGTGGTAAGATATCTAACACATTTTGTTGATCAGCAATAAAGAAAGTAACCAGGCATTCTAGTATATTACATGACTGTCAGTGATTTTTACAGCTCCAATTACACATTAGCAAGCTTGATAATCGAGGCAAATGAGCTGAGAAGCAGTCACGAGACCAGAAGTACCAGATAGCATCTGGGTTGAGCTATACATTGCTTTGTTTATAAAGCCTGGTATCAAGTACTTGCTTACCGCACATAGCACAAACTAGTGCAAAATTAAGAGCAACATCAGAACTTGTTGCAAAACAGTTACTAATATTCTCAACTCAAGATATCTAAATCAGAACATCAACGACAGTACCTTTTGAATAAGCACAGGTGTGACAGTACTTGGCATCTTGGTGTACTTGCTGCTTGCAAATGATGCACTTGGTATTTCCATAAGGACTCCATCTGCATGATATGGAACTCCAAACAAGTTCATGTAGAATCACACCACCAGAATTACTGATGTGAAAATCCATGACTACTGAGAAACACCAACATTTCAACAAACTATCAGGTCAAAAGGAAAAAGAAAAGTTACAGTGCAATATAAAAACACAAAGCAAACTATAAAAAGGTAAACTTTCAACCCAGACTGCAAAAATGAATTCGGTGAGCTGTAATCTCAACTACTGTAGTAGCTACACTATACCAATCCTGATTCCAGAACTCTAATTCCCAAGTCACCCTCCAGCAACTATTGCTCCTTGCAATCTGCAAGTCCTTTACTTTGCAAACCATAAAACACAATCTTAAAAGATACATCAATCTAAGATGCAAACATCCCCAATACTCATTCATAAGCTTCTTCACAAACCAATACACTTAGGAAGCCAAATACTTGCCTTTTCTCTTCTTCCTTTTCTTTTGAAAATTCTAGCATGTTATCACTAATCCCTCAATTAGCATAAGAGCTCAACCCTCCCCACTAAAAGATACTTCATCCCCAAATGTGATTCAAACCCCACAATTCTGAAAGTCCTCTCACTCCCCTGGAGTTTGTTTCCATATCCTCCCCTTCCTTGAACCTAAAACTAGCTCATGAACACTTTTCCCCTGCAGCACAGATAACCCAAACAAATAACTAATCTATTGTCACACCCACAAATCCCAAAACATGAACTGCTAAGCAAGAACCTACACATTCCCCCGAATCATGATTCATTCATATGCTAAAAAAAATACCATAAGAATCACACCATCACACAGCATTACCACATGTTACTAATTATTTCACACTATCTACTCACTACTGAGAAATCCCAACAGCAAAACACGAGAGCTCTGTGAATAGAAAAATATTTTTATTTTTTCACCCAACATTCAACGATCACAGACAGAAGCTAGCAAACAATGTCTTCGTCGTCGTCGTCGTCATCATCATGATAATAATAATAATAAAAGAAAAGAAAAAAAGGGAACTTTTTTTCTAAGAGAGGAGTTTATTCTCGTTGATTTTCCGGCCACCGCCTTCGGTGGTGTTGCTAGCTCCTTCCTTCCACTTATCAGGAGCGATCACTTTAGCTAACTTCTTTTCACCTAATTAAAAAATTAAATCTCATAAATCAAAACAAAATTAGAATAACTAATGACTGATTAAGTACATTGGGATGGGAGATTGAGAGATTTACACCTCTCGCAAACCATTTTTGCTGTTTTTTCTCTGATTTGGGGATTGTAAGCTACAAGTCGTTGCTTTGTATGCAGAGAGTTTCTGGATTGGACGATTTAATTGACTAAAGTGTCCTTAGTGCGAAAGGGAATTCCCAGCTGCGGCAAGTAATGTATATTTTTTAAATACATATATTTTTATTTTTTAATAATTAAGACGTTCAAAGCCATCTTGCTAGGAATTCAAATTAATAACCTGAAATTCAAACTAATACACACACACAACAAAAAGAAAATAAACTTATCTAAAATAATTAGACATAATTTTTAAATAAATATTTTTATTAAATTCAATTTAATTCAACAAGTTAACTTGAGATAGTCGATTCTTATAAAATAAAAAAATTAAAAAAAATTCTGAATTGACATGCATGTGATCCAAATAATTTAATTAAAATTTATTGATTTTGAAAAAATTAGTGTTTTCAAAATAATAATTTCTTTTTTTGAAAAAAAAACTTTATCTCGTACCAATCAATTCCAAGTCAAGTTTAATATCATCACATGACTTGTTCTAAGTAGAATGATAGCCCATCCTCGTGGATGGATGAAAGATGCAGCCTACCTGCACATAAGAAAGATTTTATGAAGCTTCATTGTTCCTAGAAATTGGTGTGTGTGTGTGTGTATTATCATTTCGAGGGTTAAAAAAAAAATTAAGGAAAGAAGAGAAAAGTCTATAAACTCAAGTCATCTCTAAAAATATTTATTAAAAAAAAAAAAAACTCGATCACAAGTTGATTTTTATTATGTATATTGCAAACAATACAATAATGTTTACTCGCGAATAGAAATGGTACAATACAAGTAGGCAAATGACCGCATCAACAAACACTAATCAGTAATACATAGTGGATGCTCTCACGTACTTGGAGCTTTTCCCAAATAACAAAACACAAAGAAAAAACTATTGCCAAGCCAAAGCCACCATTTTTGATTGAAAAGAAGAAGAAACAAACACACCAAGGAGACAATAAAAGCATAGGAATTCTCATATTTAGGCATCTGGATTGGCCAAGAAGTAGGCTTCAACAGCCTTGAACAAGCCTGCTGTCTTTTTGCCATACACGTCCTTGATTTGATCTTTGTTGATCTCAGCATCACCCTTGATGTAGTATGTGCTGGTTCTTTTGCAAATGGATCCTCCCTCAGGAGTTGGCACGAACTTGTGCTCGTAAGTCACCTTTTCAACTGCATCCTTCCAAACATTGGCTTCAATCAAGCTGAAGCTGTAGGTCAAGTTCTCTTCGTCAATTGCCTCAATCTTCTGCTTGGCATAACTGAGATCTTTTCCTGCAAGTGCAATATCACTTTGTTACTTCTTTGTGCGGTACATACAGCGAGTGTTATGCTGGTTTCAATATAGTTGATATAATTACAAGTAATTGCAACATATAATATACTAACCTTCAGCAAAAGTGATCTTCCTGATGGTTCCAGGCCCTCCATTTCCTTCAATTATCTCAGAGCTCTTGATGTGCTCTGGTAGAATTTTAGGCAAAAGAGTATCAATTTCAAGGCAGTATGCCTTGAAAAGCTTGGCTGGGGCGACAGCAACAGCAAACTCATTTTCCAAAGTGATGACACCCATTGTAACTCAGGATTTTAAAAGAATGAGAAGGGGGGAGAGATTTTGTTGATTTGCGGATGTTTTTTTGGTGCTGAAACAAGAGGAAGAGAGGTAGTATTTATAGGATGAAATTGAAGGTTAGTGGCGTGAAAGGATCGCATACATGTATCAAAGAGTAGCCCTAAAGTCTTCATGCACTGTTCATGGTCATTCATTGTTTTAAATAATATATGCACTGGTCAAATAAAACACCTATGAAACCATATAAAATTGTTAATTGACTATGTTTATACACTCTATCATTTATTCAATAAAGAAAAGGGAAATCCCAGCATATCAATTTCAAGGAAAAATACTTCGAGAAAAGGGGATTTGAAGACTTAAAAGTGAAGCCTAAAGTTTATATTTAAGCAATATTTTTCCAATTTTTATTAATCTTCTTTCACTCCCCATGTCGAAAAAAAAAATGATTATTGAGAGATTGAAGGAAAGTCACCAGAATATGATCACAATAAAGAATGCCCACGATCATTATCAATTGGTCAAATGAAGCGCCTATCAATGTCGATGGTATAATAAATTAATAATTTGACCAAAAATAAATAAAAATCTAGAAGGTATAATTTGGTAGGCTTCCAAATAATGTGTGTCTATATATATATATATAATAGTGCTATGTAAAATTAACATTATAGAGCAAGATTCGTTTAACTATGAGCTCTTCTAATATTATAGTAATAATTATTTTTTAAATATTTTTATTTAGAAATATTAAAAAAATTGAAGTAAAGAAAAAATTAAAATTTTTAAAGAATACTTTTAAAATACAAAAATAAATAAACTTTATATATTACTATAATGTAATGATGATTTTTTTTCAGAGTGTAAGCTAATGAAATGTAAATTGAAAAACAAAATAGTTTTTTTTTATAAAGCTCAATTGATGACATTATTAAATTGAATGAGATAAACGAGTTTTTTTTTATAGTGAAATTATTAATTTATTTTTATTTAAAATACTAATTGGAGGCAAGGAGTGTTTTTTACCTTTTCATTTTTTATAGTATAATTATTTAACTACCTTAACATTTTAATTCCATGAACTTGCTCGAGGGGTATTTTCACCATTTTTTGATTGCGTTTTTGTAATATAACCAGAGGCTGGATTGAGACAAAGGCTGAGCCTAAGCAGTTTGCAGGTGGTACAACTTCAATCTCCAAAGCTTACTGTTTGCAGGTGGCCCAGGTTCTATTAGGGAGCCATAAATATAAATGAGTGAGGAAGGTGACTTGGGGATTCACTTTTAATTTAGAGACAGTTTGGAATTGTGTTTGTAATTGTATTTTATTAAATTTTAAAATTTTTTTTTGTTAAAATTAAGTATGGTTTATATTTTTTGGATTGTTTTGATGTGCTATGTCAAAAATAATTTTTAAAAAATAAAAAAATATCATTGACATATATTTCGGCATGAAAAGCTATTTGAAAAGCAACCGTTACCACACTGCCAAACACACTCTTATTATACTTCAATAAAATATTGTTTTAATATATTTTAAAATAAAAATATTTTAAAACACAATTATTATTATATTTCTAAACACTGCTGATAATTTTTGTCATCCTTGTTTTAAGGAATTGCCAGAAGAGCTAGAATCCATTAATGTCAAGAAATCTTAATTACTTCATATAAACATTATTTAAAGGAATTGCCAGCACATATTACATCAAGGGTGAATTGTTAAAGATGTTTGATAATAATTGAAAAAATTATGTATTATAATTGGAGCCATATTAGTCTTTAGATTTATAAATAATATTATAGTTCTCACACTTTCACGTGGACAAATTAATATTTTAAAATATAGGACCATATAAATTCTTTAAACAGAATTCTTTTTTTATGTGCATACATATCTATTGGTTGGATTCTACAATTGTTCTTCTTCGATGTATTATCATTTTTTATTTAAAAAAAAAAAGGAAAGAGAAGAAAGTTCCATAAACTCAAGTCCTCTCAAAAAATATATAAGGAAACAAAAAGCTTTTTATTATGAATATTGCAAACAATACAATAACTTAATAGAAATGCTTCCATACAAATAACCACAAAATCAAATACTATCAAGGCAGAAAAATTTTTTCCAAAAAAAGAAGAAAAAGCATTTGCCACACTACTGCCAAGGCCAGAGAAAAGAAAGAAAGAAAGAAACAAACAAACAAGCCACACCAAAAAGACCATCAAATATGGGAATTCTCATATTTAGGCATCTGGATTGGCCAAGAAGTAGGCCTCAACAGCCTTGAACAAGCCTGCGGTCTTTTTTCCATACACATCCTTGATTTGATCTTTGTTGATCTCAGCATCACCCTT